>ENA-OQCN01000265-OQCN01000265.1-human-gut-metagenome-genome-assembly--contig:-NODE-265-length-27613-cov-6.831260_pt1 | contig 27613 bp, 29 predicted proteins | sample MGYA00242497_ERZ504576 | MGnify/ENA primary metagenome ERZ504576 (study PRJEB26092, sample SAMD00036296) | human gut metagenome | host: Homo sapiens | study: EMG produced TPA metagenomics assembly of...
AAATAATAAGGGTTAAGGATGAAATGATGAAAAAGAAGTTACGTTGCCTACTGGAATCAAAATGAAATATTTTATCAAATTAGTGGAAAAATGGAAAAAGAGGAATTTATGAAATTGATTAGAAAAGTCCATTTATAAAGAGAAAAATATATGTCTATATCGTATTATTAAGGTAAGGAAAGCTGGTGATAGAAGGGAGTTTGTATGAAAGAAAAAATGAAAAAAATAACAAGAATTATATGTTTAATTGTTTGTTTGTGTCTTATGAATATTGTTCCAGTAATGGCACAGGAAGTAGTTGATGATATAGAGACTGACGCAGATTTTGCTGAAGATACTACGTATAGTGTTCTTAGAGGGAATAATTTAAACTATGGAACAACAACAATAAAAAAATTAGCAAGTAATAAAGTTGGTATTTCTGGAATAACTCAATGTCATCATAGTTGTAGTAAAGTATATTTGAGTATATCTTTAGAACGTAAGGTAAATGGAACTTATTCTACATATAAAAATTGGGATTTTACTGCATCTAATGTTAGCAATTTAACAAGAGATATTACAGTAATTGTTCCAAAGGGATATTACTACCGTGTACGAGGATACCATGCAGCTAAAGATGGAAGTAAGGAATCAGTAACAACTTTGACAAGTGGCGTTTTAATCAAGTAAAAGCTTATCACCATCCTCCAGCGATACCCAAACCCCAAAATAAAAAAATCCAGTAAACTTACATTACCATCGCTGGGGGAATCTTGAAAAAATCTGAAAAAATAACCTTTCTCATTAAATCTCACAATCTCATTAAATTCTAAAGAAAATCAACATAAAAAATCATATATATTCCACAAAAAGACTGTTAAAAATCACGAAACTCATGTATAATAAATACAATAAATTAACCGTTAATAAACGAAATGTCTATCATTTGTATTTACTATTGTAAATAGACGAACAGAAGGGGGCTTGTGCATGAAGATAACATTTATCGGTGCAACGCATGAAGTGACCGGAAGCTGTTATTATCTGGAAGCAGCAGGGAAAAAATTTCTGGTAGATTATGGTATGGAGCAGGGACCTGATTATTATGAGAATCAAGATCTGCCTATAGCTCCGGGAGATCTTGATTTTGTACTTCTGACACATGCGCATATGGATCATTCCGGGAATCTTCCGGCATTGTATGCCAAGGGATATCAGGGACCGATCTATGCAACAGAAGCAACATGTAATCTTTGCGATATTATGCTTCGTGACAGCGCGCATATCCAGATGTTTGAGGCGGAATGGAGAAACCGTAAGGGGCGAAGAGAAGGTAAACCGGAATTCATTCCTGCATATACAATGGAAGATGCCATGGGAGTTCTTCGTAACTTTGTCAGATGTCCTTATGATAAGACTATCAAACCAGCTGAAGGTATTGAGGTACGCTTTGTAGATGCCGGACATCTTCTTGGTTCCAGCAGCATTGAGATATGGATGACAGAAGATGATAAGACTGAGAAAATCGTATTTTCCGGAGATATTGGAAATATAAATCAGCCACTGATCAAAGATCCGGTTTATATTAAAAATGCAGATTATGTTGTTATGGAATCTACCTATGGTGACAGAAGCCATGGAGAACGTCCGAATTATCCGGAGACGCTGGCTGAGATCATCCAGAGAACTTTTGCCAGGGGCGGAAATCTGGTGATTCCGTCTTTTGCAGTTGGAAGAACCCAGGAGATGCTTTATTTTATCCGGCAGATCAAGGAACAGGGACTTGTGCACGGGCATGATGGATTTACAGTATATGTGGATAGCCCACTTGCTAATGAGGCTACTACGATTTTCAGTGAAAATGCGTATACCTGTTATGATGAAGAAGCAATTGATCTTTTAAACAGGGGAATCAATCCGCTATCTTTCCAGGGACTGAAGACATCTGTTACAACTGATGATTCCAGAGCCATTAATTTTGATGAAGATTGCAAGGTTATTATTTCTGCAAGTGGTATGTGCGACGCAGGACGTATTAAACATCATCTGAAACATAATCTGTGGAATCCTAAAAATACAGTACTTTTTGTCGGATATCAGGCGATCGGAACACCTGGCCGTGCCCTTCTGGAAGGTGCAACAGAAATGAAACTGTTTGGCGAGACTGTTCAGGTAGCTGCTGAGATCTGCAGAATGCCGGGAATCAGCGGTCATGCAGATGTGAATGGACTGCTGGACTGGGCCAGAGCCTTTGAGAAGAAGCCGAAGCATGTGTTTGTTACACATGGTGACGATACAGTGACAGAAGTTTTTGCACAGAGGTTGAAAGAGGATTTGGGATATGATGCTACAGCACCGTTCAGCGGAACGGAATATGATCTTCTTGAAAATAAATGTATTCATGAAGCTCCTGGAATCCGTATTGTCAAGGCTACAGCATCTCCGAAAGCCAGCCGTGCTGCCCGCGCATACGAGAAACTCCTTGCGATGGGACGCCGTCTGATGACAGTGATCCGTAAAAATGAAGGCTGCCCGAATAAAGATCTGGACCGTTTTGCAAGAGATATCCAGTCATTGTGCGATAAATGGGACAGAGATGACATTTGAGTATAAATATAATTTAACAAAGTCTACTGCGGATTACGAATATCCCGCTTGATCTAAATAAACTGCAAAGCATTATTTTGCCTAGGGATAGTAAAGCTGTTTGAGATATCCTCCTGATATAATAAAAGAGCACACTGTCAGGATTAACCGCTGACAGTGTGCCCCAAATATACAATTCAGAAATGTTTTTGCCAGTATCAGACAGAAGAACTTTTCTGCGAAGAAACGAAAATTAATTCTTTCCAATTGCCTCACGAATAGCTTTGGCAAGCTGATCTGGACATGAAGTTGGTTTGAAGCCGCAGCGGATACCTTCCAGACGGCTGATGACTTCATCTGCATCCATGCCTTCTGCAAGTTTGGCTACACCCTGTGTATTTCCAGAGCAGCCACCTGTGAATTTTACGTTGTGAACTTTCTTATTATCATCGATTTCGAACTCAATTCCCTGAGCACAGACACCTTTTGTCTTATAAACCATTCTGTTTACCTCCATTTTAATACTTATTAATGCTATATATGCCAATGATTATATCATCTCTGAAAAAAAGTTTCCATAAAAAATAAAATTTGTTATAATGAGCATTGTAGAAAAAGAAAATAAGATGCCAGTGAGGATGTTTTAGTCCATCTGGTACTATGGTATACAGACAGAAAGAGAGGATTTGATAGTTATGAAATGTGTTGGAATTATAGGGGCAATGGAGCAGGAAGTTGCCAGACTGAAGGAAGTCATGGAGAATGTAAAGATCACAACAAGAGCTGGAATGGATTTTTATGAAGGTGTTCTGGAAGACAGGAAGGTAGTTGTAGTACAGTCCGGAATCGGTAAAGTAAATGCAGGTATGTGCACACAGATCCTTGCAGATCTTTTTCAGGTTGAGGCCGTGATCAATACAGGTATTGCAGGAAGTCTGAATAATGATATTAACATCGGAGATATCGTACTTTCCACAGATGTACTTCACCATGATATGGATGCAACAGGTTTTGGTTATCCTAAGGGCCAGATTCCACAGATGAAAGAGTTTTCATTCCAGGCTGATGAGTGTCTTCGTAAGATCGCTCATGACGTATGCGCGGAGGTGAATCCGGAGATCCAGGTATTTGAAGGCAGAATTGCTCCGGAGATCAGTTCGTATGTGACCAGGGAGTGAAAGATAATATTGTAAAAGAGTTCAGTGCATACGCAGTTGAGATGGAAGGTGCAGCTATCGGACAGGCAGCAGCACTGAATGGAATACCGTTTTTGATCATCCGAGCAATTTCTGATAAAGCTGATAACAGTGCCAATATGGATTATCCGGCTTTTGAGAAGCTTGCTATTGAACACAGTGTCCGTTTAACACAGGGGATGTTAAAGCGCATGGCATAAGTTTTTATGACATGATAATTATGGATAGATAAAAGAAGCACCGTCATATTTCTGCTGCATATACTATAAGAGATAACAGTGAGAGGACAGCAGAACAGTTATGCTTTATCGAGATTTTTATCCGTTTTATGCTGCACAGGGAAATTCTGACTTTTATAATGAAGAGAGAGAACAGGAGAGAGAATTTGACCTGATGAAATCTTATTATCCGGATACAGCCAGAAAGATCCAGGAGAAAGCAGAAGCACAATGCCAGATGCTGGATTATGAAGGCAGCCGGCTTTATGATGAATATCCGGATCGTTTCATGCTGTATCATATATGCAGTCAGGTGAAAGAAGAAATGTCTTCGGACACCATCGCGCAGGAAATGCCGGGAGGTTTTCTGGATGATCTGATCGAAGTGCTTGTATATCAGGAGATTTCCAGGAGACGGTGCAGACGGCGCAGATGCAGACAATGCCATATGTTTTGAAGATGTTACTGACAGAGCACGGCTCATTTTTATGAGTATGCAGCAGAGACAGATGAGCGGTTGTTTTGTGGGTACTTATATGACAGGTTTTGCTAACATCTGTCCATATACAGGAAAACAATAAAATGAATATAATGGGAATATGATGAAAACAATAAGGGAATTTTTAGAAGAACAGATCAATGAACAGCTGATCCAGGCTGTTTTAAGTGGCCGCAGGACAGGAGAAGGCCCTTCAAAGGTGAAGCTTCGTCCTGTGGAGCTGAAAGGAAAGATTTGCTACCAGGCCTCTATGACGGAAGGCCTAAGGTTTATCATAAAAATTATTCGAGAGAAGAAATTATCGATTATCTGGAAAAATCAATGGAAGAGTTCCGGCAGCTCCAGACAACAGGACGAAGTCAGGATGGAAGTATTCTGATCAGTAAAAAAGGCAAGGCAACCATCAAAACGAAACATCATGAAGCTGTACAGAATATAAAGATCGCTCCTCATAACCGGGTGAAACAGTACATTCTGAAAGAAGGAACTGCGGCTCCGTTTCTGGTGGATCTGGGAGTTATGACAAAGGATGGAAAGATTGTGGCTTCCCGGTATGATAAATTCCGTCAGATCAATCGATTCCTGGAATTTATCCGTGATATTCTCCCGAAGCTTCCGAAAGACAGAGAGATTACGATTCTGGATTTTGGATGTGGGAAATCTTATCTTACTTTTGCAATGTACTATTATCTCCGGGAGCTGGAGGGATTTGATGTAAATATCATAGGCCTTGATCTTAAAGACGATGTGATCCGTCACTGCAGTGAGCTGGCCAGATCCTATGGATATGAGAAACTTCATTTTTACCAGGGTGATATTGCCGGATATGAAGGAGTATCTTCTGTAGATATGGTTGTTACCCTTCATGCCTGTGATACAGCTACGGACTTTGCTCTGGCGAAAGCAGTAGAATGGGGAGCGCAGGTGATCTTATCCGTTCCGTGCTGCCAGCATGAACTGAACAGACAGATCAGAAATGAAATACTGCAGCCTGTTATGCGTTACGGTATCCTGAAAGAAAGAATGGCAGCACTGATCACAGATGGATTCCGTGCAGAACTTCTTGAGAGCAAAGGCTATGAGACTCAGCTTCTGGAATTTATTGATATGGAACACACACCTAAGAATATTCTGATCCGTGCAGTAAAAACCGGAAAGAAAAAGAACAGAGACAGTTTTGCAGGGGCCATGAAAGCACTCCATGTAAATCCTACTCTGGATCGGCTTTTTTATCCGGAAGAGTCGATGTCACAGAAGGGAGAATGACATGAAAAAAATCATACGTAAAGGAGCAGTATTGCTGGTACTTTTCGTAGTGGTTGTAGCTGGCAGTGCCCTTCTTATGAACAGTCAGTCTACAGATAACCGCTCAGATATGAATGATGCTACACTACCGGAAGTCATGGTAAAGATCGGAAGTACCCAGGCGAATAAGATGTATGGCTATAAACAGGTTATGCAGACTGATTTTATGCGAGGCAGCATTACTCCTCTGGATACTACCAAGAAGCTGACTTTTGAGATCAATCCTTATTCAGACTCTGTGACAGGACTTGCCTATGAAGTACGTACTTCTGACGGCAGCAAGGTCATGGAAAACCGGAAGATCAAAAATCTTACCAAAGAAGAAAATGGTTATTTAAGTGCAGAGATTGAAATTGGAAGTGACCTGAGAATGAATCAGGAATATTCCATGCAGATCACTCTGGATACCAGTGAAGGTGAAGTTTACTATTATACAAGAGTTGTTTCAAGGAGTCAGCTCAATACAGAATCTTACTTGCAGTTTGTAAAGGATTTTTCCACAAAATGTCTTGATAAGGAACAGGCTGATACGCTGACCGGGTATCTGGAAGCGGAAGATACTTCCGGTGGAACTAATTTCAATAATATTACTATTAATTCAGGACTTTCCAATATCAGCTGGGGATCCCTTTCTCCGAAACTTTATATGGAAGGTGTGCCGCTGATTGATGATATTAATGAGACAACAGCAAGCATTACTTTGGAGTATCAGATTTCAGCAGAGGATGATGAAGGGAAAACAGAGATTTATGATGTTACGGAATTTTACCGTATGCGTTATACAGAGACCAGGATCATGCTGCTGGATTTCAGACGTTCAGCGTCTAAAGTTTTTAATCCGTCACAGACAGTTGTTTCAGATGCAGGAATTCTTCTTGGAGTTCGCGATAAAAATGTAACTTATTCAACCAATGATGATGGAACTATTGTGGCTTTTGAGCAGGGCGGTGATCTGTGGTCTTATGCACCGGCTGGCGGTAAGATCACCCGGATATTCAGTTTCCGTAAAGAAAAGAACAATGATTCCAGATATGTGCGTAAGGAGCATGATATAAAGATCATTCGGGTTTCTGATAATGGAGATGTGGATTTTGTGCTGTATGGATATATGAACAGAGGAATCCACGAAGGCTACAGCGGTGTTTGTGTTTATCACTATAACAGTGACAGGAATGTAGTTGAGGAGAAGGTTTTTATTCCTAGTACAGAGTCCTATGAATTTTTGAAAGAAGATCTTGGAACTCTTACCTATGTGAACAAGAATAATCAGCTGTTTCTGCTTTTTGCACAGAAACTGTATCAGGTAAATATCGAGGAAGGAACTGCTGATGTACTGGAGGAAGGAATTAAGCAGAACTGTTTTGTAGTTTCTGATACAAAAGCTCATGCTGCGTGGCTGATCACATCAGGAGACGATAAAGGAAAAATCCGGGAAATAGAGTTTGATTCTTTGAAAACAAGAGATATTGTACCAGAAAGCGGTCAGACACTCCGGGCACTTGTTTATGAATGAAGATCTGATTTATGGGATTATTTCAGATGGTGATATACTTACAGACGAAAACGGACATGAGACAGAGGGAATCAGTACTTTCCGTATTGAGAACTTTAAGGGAAAGGTAAAAAAAGAATATCATCAGGATGGGTTATATATTACAAATGTGACTGTCGGTACAACAATGATGGAATTTGAGCTTTCTGTAAAATCCGGAAATACGTATACAGTCCAGAAGAAAGATAATATCATGAATAACAGGAAGGCATCTGGAAGCCAGGTGGATGTGGCACTGATCATGACAAACAGGGCAGGAACGCTGATCCGTCTGACAATGGATCAGAAGCCTGAGACAGATACACCGCTTCTTGTTTATTCCAAGATCGAGAGTATGAAAGATGCCTCTGTGACATTGGATACAACAGTTCCGCAGGGTGAACTTTATTATGTTTATGCTTATGGAGTGTTGGATCGTATTTACACAGATCCGGCGGCAGCTGTGAAACGTGCGGATGATCAGACGGGTGTTGTACTTAACTGTGCACAGCAGTATGTCTGGGAAAGAGGAAACAAGAAGACAAAGATCCAGTTGAATATAGAGGATGTGCCGGAGATCATACGTACAGCCAACTGGAAGAAACAGGAGATTCAGGATGGGCTTGGTGATGCAGGAACAGTGATCGATCTTACAGGATGCAGTCTTGACAGTGTTCTTTATGAGGTAAGTGCACAGCGTCCGGTAATTGCCAAAACAGGAGATAGTTCAAGCGTTGTGATTGTAGGATATGATGAATACAACACATATCTTTATGACCCGTCAACAGGGCAGACAAGCCCTTATGGAATGAATGACAGCACAGCCTTGTTTGAGAGTGCGGGAAATGTATTTTTAACCTATATAGAGAATGTTACAGAGTAACGGAAAACTCAAAATACAGGTATACTTATGGATAATAGGATGCAGCAGGACAGCGAGACGGACAGGTTCCGTTTGGCATAAATGACAGACAGGATACAGATACCTGTCTGTCAAAGCAAAAGTGCGACAGGAAAGGGGAAAATGCAATGTTAAGTGAAAGTATCAAGAAACTGGTGCAGTATGGAGTAGAAAGTGGGCTCACACCGGAATGTGAGAGGATCTATACAACGAATCTTCTTCTGGATGTTTTTGGTGAAAGCGAGTATACAGAACCGGAAGCAGAATATGCTAAAATCAATTTGGAAGAAGTATTGAATGAACTTCTGGATGAAGCTGTAAAGAGGGGAATTATTGAAGACAGTATTGTGTACAGAGATCTTTTTGATACAAAACTTATGAACTGTCTTATGCCTCGTCCGGCTCAGGTTCAGAAAGAATTCTGGGATGCTTATAAGGAAGACCCGGAGAAGGCTACTGATTATTTTTACAAACTGAGTCAGGACAGTAACTATATCAGACGCTACCGTGTAAAGAAAGATCAGAAATGGACTGTGGACAGTGAGTATGGTAAGATTGACATCACCATCAATCTCTCAAAACCGGAGAAAGATCCGAAAGCGATTGCAGCTGCCAAACTCGTGAAGTCAAGCAGTTATCCGAAATGTCTGCTTTGCCCGGAGAATGAAGGTTATGCAGGAAGGGTCAATCATCCGGCAAGGGAGAATCACAGAATTATTCCGATCACCATCAATGACAGTCCGTGGGGCTTCCAGTATTCACCGTATGTTTACTATAATGAGCATTGCATTGTCTTTAACAGTAAGCATACACCAATGAAGATCGAGAGAAATACTTTTGTGAAACTGTTTGATTTTGTGAAACTGTTTCCGCATTATTTCCTGGGATCCAATGCAGATCTTCCGATCGTAGGCGGATCGATCTTAAGCATGATCATTTCCAGGGAGGCCATTACACATTTGCAATGGCAAAGGCTGAGATTGAGAAACAAGTGACAATTCCCGGATACGAAGATGTGGAGGCTGGTATTGTGAAATGGCCGCTTTCTGTTCTGCGTATCCGCAGCAAGGATGAGAAGAGACTGATCGATCTGGCAACACATGTGTTGGCGAACTGGAGAGGTTATACAGATGAAGCTGCATTTATCTTTGCAGAAACTGATGGGGAGCCGCATAATACGATTACACCGATCGCGCGTAAAGTTGATGATACTTTTGAACTGGATCTGACATTACGTAATAATATAACAACAGAAGAGAACCCACTGGGTGTTTACCATCCGCATGCATGCTATCATCACATCAAGAAAGAGAATATTGGTCTTATTGAAGTTATGGGACTTGCTGTTCTTCCGGCACGTTTGAAAGAAGAGCTGGAACTTCTGGAAGAATATATCTTAAGTGGCAAAGATATCGCTTCTAACGAAAAGATTGAGAAACATGCAGCATGGGTTGCAGAATTTCTGCCAAAATATGAGAAACTTGACAAAGACAATATTCAGGAAGTTCTCCGTAAAGAAGTGGGCAATGTATTTGTTCATGTTCTGGAGGATGCCGGTGTTTATAAATGCACACCAGAGGGAAGGGATGCATTTATGAGATTTATCAACACTCTGTAAATATTCGGAGGCTGCCGGTAATCTGATACATCAGAGCATGGAAACATTAAATTCAGGAATTTCCTGTGCGGAACTTGAAAGATGTATATTTCAGGAGGAGTAATTTATATGAAGAAAACAGAAAGAACCGGAAAAGCCTTTCGAATAAAATGGCTTTGCTGGCAGTTGTTGCAACTGCACTGATCTTTATGCCGGCAGCTTCGCAGAAAGTTTCTGCAGGCAAGCTTGTATATACAGTGAAGTTCAATAATAATTCCGGAACCAGTAAAAGCAAAACATACACAGCACTGACCAGAAATGTTAAACTGAACACCACTATTAAACTTCCGGCAGTTCCGAAGGCTATAGGTTATCAGAATCTTGGATGGACTACAACGAAAGGAAGCAGTAAAGTGGTATATAAAGCCGGAGCCAGCATAAAGGTTAAGAAAGACATGACTCTTTATGCAGTCCGGAGGAAAAGCAAATTTTATACAGTAAGTTTTTATCTGGGAAATGGAAGCAGTACAGCCGCTTATAGGAAACTTCAGAAAAAAGTTGAAGAAGGTACATATTATACTCTGCCTGCTGTGCCGGCCAGATCAGGCTATGTAAATCTTGGATGGTCTACAACCATAAATGGAAAAGTATCTGCTGCAAAGAAAGCCGGAACGAAGATTAAAATTTCCGGAAACATCAAGTATTATGCAGTGCAGATGCAGTCAGTAAGTGTAAACCTATGCAAGGCTAATGGTACTATATGGAAAACAGTAACACTAGGAAAGGGTGGATATCTGAAACTTCCATCAGCAGCTAATGCTTCAGGATACACGTTTATGGGCTGGTCAAAAACAAAGCGGGCAGGATCTTCGGCAGCTCCGGATTATGAAGCAGGCGAACTGCTCAAGATCAGCAAGACCACCACATTGTATGCAACAGTGTTCAACCGTGCACGGGAGAAAGATATCAGCTCCGATGAGATGGCGAGACCGGCAATTGGTATGCGGTACAGTAAGTAATCTTTGTGGGAGATTCCCGTACAGTGGGTATGAATGCGACATTGAAGAAACAGGTAAGCAGTTCGATACTGAATGGAGTTTCATTTGTAGCCAGTGCAGGTCAGGGATTAAGCTGGTTTAAGAGTGAAGGTTACGAGCAGCTTTTGAAGGAGATCAGCGAGGCAGAAGGATCTCGTCCTATTGCAGTTATCTTTAACCTGGGCGTTAATGATATGGCAAATGCAAGCAATTATGTAAGCTATATGACCAATATTGCACCGACTCTGAAAAAGAAGAACTGCAAACTGTTTTATATGTCGGTAAACCCGATCAACAGTACAATGATCACCAAAGCAGGAAGAGGTGCCCGTACAGAGGCTCAGGTAAGAGAATTTAACAGTAAGATCCACTCAGGTCTTTCTGTATATTACAAATTTATTGATACGTATAGTGTACTGATGAAGAAAGGATATGGAACCAACGCTTCTTATGTTGGTGTAGACAGAGATTCCGATGACGGACTGCATTATACAACCAAGACCTATAAGAGAATTTATTATTACTGTGTGACATATCTTAACACAGGAAGTATCAATGCGACATATTATTAAATATGCACATGATCCCGCATGTCGGTACATTTTCCGGCATGCGGGATCTTTTATGTCACAGGAATTATACCAGGGCAGCGAATTCCTTCCAATTACTCCTTGCGCGAACCATAAGAATAGTCTATACTTAATTCGATACGGACATTTATATGTCCGAAGGGACGGGAAATCCTGAATATGAGGAATGAGGTATAGATTATGGAACTGACAACAGTTAAAGAGATTTACAGAAACCGTGAACAGTATCTTGATAAAGAGATCACAGTAGGCGGCTGGGTGCGCAGCGTCCGTGATTCCAAGGCATTTGGTTTTATCGTGCTTCATGATGGAAGTTTTTTTGAAACTCTTCAGATCGTTTATCATGATAACATGGAGAATTTCGCGGAGGTTTCCAAATTAAATGTAGGTGCGGCCATTATCGTTAAGGGAATACTGGTAGCAACACCGCAGGCGAAACAGCCATTTGAGATCCAGGCAACAGAAGTATTCGTAGAGGGAGGTTCTGCACCGGATTACCCGCTTCAGAAGAAACGCCACAGTCTTGAATATTTAAGAACTATGACACATTTAAGACCGAGAACAAACACTTTCCAGGCAGTATTCCGCGTACGCTCTCTCTGTGCATATGCGATTCACAAGTTCTTCCAGGAGAGAAATTTTGTCTATGTGCATACACCACTGATCACAGGAAGTGACTGTGAGGGTGCAGGAGAAATGTTCCAGGTAACAACACTGGATCCTAAGAACATACCGATGACAGAGGACGGAAAAGTAGATTATTCTCAGGACTTTTTCGGAAAAGAGACTAACCTTACAGTAAGCGGACAGCTCAACGGTGAGACATTTGCACAGGCATTCCGCAATATCTACACATTCGGACCGACTTTCCGTGCAGAGAACTCTAACACAACACGTCATGCGGCTGAGTTCTGGATGATCGAGCCGGAGTGTGCATTTGCGGATATTCAGGATGCTATGGAACTTGCAGAAGCTATGCTGAAATATGTGATCCGTTACGTTCTTGAGAATGCACCGGAGGAGATAAATTTCTTCAATTCCTTCGTAGACAAGGGACTTCTTGACAGACTGAACCATGTGCTGAACTCCGAGTTTGCACATGTAACATACACAGAGGCTGTTGAGATCCTTGAGAAAAACAACGATAAATTTGATTACAAGGTATTCTGGGGCTGCGACCTTCAGACTGAGCATGAGCGTTATCTGACAGAGCAGATCTACAAGAGACCTGTATTTGTTACTGATTATCCGAAAGAGATCAAGGCTTTCTATATGAAACTCAACGAAGATGGCAAGACTGTAGCCGCTATGGACTGTCTTGTACCGGGAATCGGAGAGATCATAGGAGGAAGTCAGAGAGAGGATGACTACGGTAAACTGAAAGCACGTATGGACGAGCTTGGACTGAAACCGGAAGATTACGATTTCTATCTTGATCTCCGTAAATACGGTTCTACCCGTCATTCCGGATTCGGACTTGGATTTGAGAGATGCGTTATGTATCTTACAGGAATGGGCAACATCCGTGACGTGATCCCGTTCCCGAGAACTGTAAAGAACTGTGACCTTTAATTCACAAGGGAGAACATTATGAGATTTATCCATCTTGCAGATGTGCACCTGGGAGCTGTTCCTGACAGGGGATGCCCATGGAGCAAAGAGCGGGAGGAAGAAATCTGGAACACTTTCCGCCGGGTTATTGCGGGCATCCGCGAAGACCCGGTGGATTTGCTATTTATATCCGGAGATCTGTTCCACCGCCAGCCGCTAATGAGAGAACTTAAAGAAGTCAATTATCTTTTTTCAACCATTCCGGATACCAGGGTGTATCTGATGGCTGGAAACCATGATTTTATCAGCAGGGATTCTTTTTATAATACATTTGAGTGGAATTCCAATGTTGTGTTCTTTAAGAATAGGGAACTTAAGGTTGTGAAAGATCCCAGGCTGGATGTTTATGTATATGGACTCAGCTATTTTGACAGGGAAATAAAAGAGGGACTTTATGACAAGGCATCACCGGTCCAGGAAGAGGGAATCCACATTCTTCTTGCACATGGCGGGGATGAGAAGCATATTCCTCTCAGTGCAGCATCGCTGGCTGCGGCAGGTTTTGACTACATAGCACTTGGCCATATTCACAAGCCACAGATCCTGATCCGGGATCAGGCTGCTTTTGCGGGAGCTCTGGAACCTATTGACAGGAATGATACAGGTGAACATGGGTACATGGAAGGCAGGACTGTGGAAGGCAGGATCCGTACAGAATTCGTGCCTTTTGCATGCAGATCTTATCAGCAGCTGGTACTCAACCTTCATGAGGAGACTACGCAGATCTCACTGGAGGAAGCTGTGAAATCGCAGATTTTTCGAAGAGGCGGAAGGAATATTTACCGGATTATCCTGCAGGGCATGCGTTCTCCGGATCTGATGCTGATTCATGAGAAACTGAAGAATCTGGGAAATATTACAGATGTGATCGATGAATCCTGGCCGGCATATGACCTTCCGGAACTTTATAAACGTTACAGTGGTACGCTGATCGGTGATTATATCGGTTATTTTCTTGCAAAGGGAGAATTGGATACTGTGGAAAAAAAGGCTCTGTATTACGGTCTGCAGGCACTTCTTGAGACTGGAAGCAGGCGATGAGACAACGATACTGTAGAGTTCGGGATAATAATTGTGTTTGTTCACAGGAGGATAACTGAAAATGGTCATCAGACGTTTGAAAATTAAAAATTTCGGTAAGATCCGGGACAAGGACATGGAGCTTTCTCCGGGTCTCAATGTGCTTTACGGAGAGAATGAAAGCGGAAAGACAACAACACATACATTTATCCGTTCCATGCTCTTTGGGATTCGCAGACTCCGTGGAAAAGCAGCGCAGAACGATACCTATACGAAATATGAACCATGGGAGAATCCGGCAGAATACGGCGGTATCATGTGGTTCTCATCCGGTGGAAAGAATTACCGTCTTACCAGGAATTTTTATAAAGAAAAGAAATTCGGGGAGCTTCTCTGCGAGGATGATGGAAGCCTTGTGGATGCAGAACAGGGAGCTCTGGAATCCGTTCTTGGAAATGTAAGTGAAGCTGTTTACGACAATACAGTTTCTGTGGCGCAGTTAAAAAGCGTGACAGGACGGGATCTTGTTCGGGAGCTTCAGAATTATATGGCAAGCTACCAGGAACAGGAGACAGTTCCATTGATATGGGAAGAGCCATGCAGATGCTCAAAATGTCCAGAAAAGGATATCTTACAGCGGCTGCGCGCCGGAAAAAAGAGCTGGAAAAAGAGGGAGAGAAGATCGCTTCGAATATAGAATATATCCAGAAGGAGATTAAAGATCTGGATGAAAAACGTGATAAAGTTACACAGCAGAAAGACGGTATGAATGTAGGAACCCGGGACAGAAATACAGAGGATCTTCTGGATCTTCGTGTTGAGCGTGTAAAAAAGAGGCGAGAAATGACAGATGCTGTGCTGGGTGTCGTACTGGTGGGAGGAATTGCAGGCACCGGCTGTCTGGCTGCTTTTTCCAGCCATGTGATCTTAAGCATTCTTGCGGGAGTTGCCACAGCAGCAGTCAGTGTAGCAGCCTGGTTTTTCCGCACACGCCTCAGCAGGGAGCTGAACAAGCGTGAGCGTCAGAGAGAACGCTGGATTGCCAGACACGATGAGCTTACCTGGAGCCAGAATAATCTGGATCAGGATTATGAGGAGAAGTACACGGCACTTTCCAATCTTCAGGCAGAGCTTGCGGAATGTGAGGATAATACAGATGTGATGACTCCGGAGGAGACGGAGATCCAGGCATTGAACATGGCTATGGATACCATAGAGGCACTTTCCGGAAATATTACGGATCAGATCGGAGACAGGCTGAAGCATAGAACTTCCCAGATATTAAGTGAGATCACAGGTGGTAAATATAAAGAAGTGATCATGGACGAGGAGCTTCATATTTTTGTCAATACAGGAGAACGGACAGTTCCGGCAGGAAGGCTGAGCAGGGGAACTCTGGAGCAGATTTACTTTGCTCTGAGAATGGCTGCAGGAGAGCTTTTCTGCAGAGAGGAAACTTACCCTGTGATCCTGGATGATGTGTTCGGTATGTATGATGAAGATCGTCTGGCATCTGTACTACGCTGGCTTCATAAAGAAAACAGACAGGTGATCATAAGCACCTGCCATAAAAGAGAGATGGAGATCCTGGACAAAGAAGGAATCCCATATCAGAAAATATTGCTGCAGGTATGATCAGTATGTGATAGTGTACATAAAATGCCCCGGTTTTCAGCGAAGGCGGATTACGAATATCCGTCCGAACAGAGAACCGGGGTATTTTTGTTATAGTTTATTGTATTTCAGGTGGAAAATTATTTCTCATACTGGCTCATGTAGTTGTTTACACAGCGTTTGATTCTGTCTACCGGGTTGAGAAGATGGCTGACAGATGTATCGTGATTCAGTGTATCAATGATCAGTGCGATATACTTGCTCATGTCACAGCTGATGTAATACGGTTTCTCAAGAAGCTCCGGTGACTGGTAAACCAGGTTGGTTGTGAGGAGCTTGTCAAAGTAACCTTTCTTATGAGCTTCGTCGAATTTCTCAAGTCCGTCTGTGAAGAATCCGAAAGTGGAGCAGATGTAAACTTTACCGGCACCTTTCTCTTTAAGGAGAGAAGCAATCTTAATGATGGTATCGCCGGAAGAGATCATATCGTCGATGAGGATCATATCTTTGCCCTCAAGCTTCGGTCCAAGGAACTCATATGCAGCGATCGGATGGCGGCCGTTTACATATCTTGAGTAGTCAAGACGCTTGTAGTACATACCCATATCAACACCAAGTACGTTGGCAAGATAGATGGCACGGCTCATGCTTCCCTCATCCGGCTGATGGTCATGAAATGATCTTTGTCAATATGAAGCCCCTCTTCGTTGTTGAGAAGAGCTTTGATAAACTGATAGGATGGCTGTACAGTTTCGAATCCGTGGAGCGGAGTAGCGTTCTGTACACGGGAATCATGTGCATCGAAAGTGATGATGTTCTCAACTCCCATATCGATCAGCTCATGAAGTGCATTGGCACAGTCAAGAGACTCTCTTCCGACACGTTTGTCCTGGCGGCTCTCATAAAGATATGGCATGATTACGTTAACTCTGCGGGCTTTTCCGCCGATGGCAGCAATGACACGCTTCATATCCTGGAAATGATCATCTGGAGACATGAGGTTTGTGTAAGGTCGATCGGATAGGACAGGCTGTAGTTGGTCACATCTACCATAACATAGATATCATCACCGCGGACAGATTCGTTGATGGTACACTTGGCTTCACCGGAACCGAAACGCGGATTCTTGGCTTCAATAATGTAAGAATCACGTTTGTATCCCTCGAATGCGAAAGAATCCATTCCCGGATACTGTCTCTCGGCACGCCATTTAACCAGCCAGTCATTCACCTTACTGCCTAATGTGCTGCAGCTCTGAAGGGGAATCAGTCCAAGTCTTCCTACCGGAAGTGTGGAAAAATCTTTTGTAGTTACCAGTGCCATTTTTAATTTCCTCCTAAAAATATTTTCTGTATACGGATGTCTTTCCCGATCAGCGAGATCATCTGATAATTGCTTGCGATTCGGGAAAAAGTTCTCTCGGAATATGTATCCGAGAAATTCCTGAGCGTCAGATTCGTGGAAATGATCGTAGATTTCCTGCGCATGATCCGCTCATTGAGACAGAGAAAAAGCTGCGAGGACACAAAGCTGTTGGTAAGCTCCGTTCCAAGGTCATCAATGATAAGAAGGTCGCAGTCATAGATCAGTTCCTCATCCGTGCCTGTATCTTTTCTGGAAAAAGAATTCGCAGCCATCATATCAAAGAGATCATAGGCCGAAAAATACAGGACGCAGTGGGTGGATCTGAGAAGCTCCCGCGCGATGCAGTGTGAGAGAAAAGTTTTTCCCACGCCGGTATCGCCATACAAAAACAGATTTTCGAATTTGCGGTCGAAGTCCTGCACAAAACGCTGTGCAGTATCATAGGCCCGTCTGGCTGTATCCAGGGCAGACAGTCCCGTGGCTTCGTTTTTTATTGTAGCAGAATAATAGTCAAATGAAAAGCTGTCAAAATTTTCTTTTTCAAGAATTTCATTAAGATTGGACTGTGCATAAAGCAGTTCGATCTCAGCTTTCCTGAAACAGGTGCATTTTTTGCTGCCAATATAGCCGGTGTCCTGGCAGAGCGGGCAGGTGTAGGGCATCTCCAGATAATCCCCGGGAAAACCGTTGGCAACGAGAAGAGTGATCCGCTCATCAGAAAGCTCCTGGATGGTAGCTTTCAGATCTGAAGTTCCCTTTTCCCTGCCGCTTAAAAGCCGCCGTACTTTGTCAGCACTTAAAGTGGCAACCTCGTCGTCAATCTCCTTAAGACGGGGGATCTTAGCATAAGCCAGGGCAGTGTGTTCCTCCAGGATACGGTGGTTCTGGGCCTGACGGCGGCTGTATTCTCTCATTATAGTATCATACTGAAAATTCTGTAAAGGCATAAAAAGCTCCTTATTGATAAAGCTTACTGATTATTTAAAAGACGTTTCTCATACTCTGCGAAATCATAGTCTCTCTGATGGAAATTATTGAAGCGGTTATTCGTCTGCGGCTGTTTAGCCGGCTGTTTCCGGTGGGAAACGGATTTCTCAAGCTGATGTTTTTTATGCTCTGCATCCAGCAGCCGGATATCTTCCAGAGTATGTACATTTTTCTTTTTCCAACCGGACAGGATCTTATCTGCGTACTGGAAACTTGGCTGTCCTGTTGTGAGGACTGTCCGGCTGCAGGCTTCCTGGATCAGCTCCAGATCAAAGCCGTAAGTCTTGCGCCAGGTATCAATGTAAGAAATCTCGTTCTCCACAGGATTCCGTCCGCTGATGCCCATTGCTTTCAGGATCGTGTAATAATCCCTGGAAAAACGGGAGCTTGCCTCGCGTGCCATTTCCACAGTTGTGACTCCGTCCCTGAACCAGGCAAGGGCAACCGTTTCAATGTATCGTATACTCTTGCGTCCTCTGGAGACACAGTACTCTACAAGATATTCGATAAGATCTGCTGACATTTTAAGTTCATCATAGAAATAAAGGATCTTCTGTATTTCCGTAGGTGTCAGCGTCTTGCAGAGATATTGCTCAGTGATATAGAGAAGCTGACTAATCTCCTCGTTCTGTTTGAGCTCTTTTACCCGGTCAGGAGTGAGACGGCTGGTTGTATTCGCATTTGTCTGTGCGGATGCCGCAGAACCGGAGGCAACGGAAACAGAATCTGTGCCAACAGCAGAAGCAAATGCAGAAGCTGTTCCGCCGGAAAATGCTCCCTCACTGGAAACACTGCTCTCAAGCTGCCCGGCATCACCAGGTTCCAGAAGGGTGATGCCGGACAGCTGCTGGTCTGCTGTGTAAGTCAGGGAGATCAGCTTCTCAGCTTCCCAGTATTTCAGGGCACGGGAAATGTCTCTGTCCGTACAAAGAAGACGATCTGCCATATCCTCCAGATTAAAAGAAGAAGGAGCTGCAGATACCACCCGGAGAAGATAGATATATACCTTTACAAACTCTCCGTTGGCACGAGGCATGAAGTTGTCAATAAAACGGTTGGAAAGAACCGTGACCTCCGTTTCGGAGGAATTTTTAAGAGAAATCAGGCTCATGATCTGCGCTCACCTTTCTTTTTAATATATTGACAGCGCTTTGGAATCTATAGCACTCCCGGCAGCTGTCACGTAAATTACAGCGGACATAAAAAGTCCGCCATGCTAATGAGGATTATAGCACAACCACTTTTAAATGAGAATAGTTTATTTTCACAGGAGCTATCCACCAATCCGCATGTGGAAAATGTGGATAGTGTGGAAAACTTTGAGGATAAAATTATTAGAAACTTGAATAAACCACGATTTTATAAGAAAATTGCGGTATTTGTAGAAATATGTTGTCGAGTTATGTCAAGTGGGTTATGCACAAAAAATCCACATGCCAGGCACCTCTGGAATGTGCATAAGCATGTGGATAATGTGGATAACTATTTTCCGAGGATGTGTTCTCCAATATTTACAACGTCTCCCGCGCCCATAGTTATCAACAAATCACCATGTGCACAACTTTTTAAAAGAAAGCTCTCGATCTCATCGAAAGTCGGGAAATATTCACAAGGGGTTCCCAGTTCCTGGATCTGTTTCTGGAGATCCTGGGAGGAAATGCCAAGGTCATCCGTCTCACGTGCTGCGTAGATATCAGCAAGAACTACGTGGTCAGCAAGAGTCAGGGCTTTGGCAAATTCAGGAAGCAGAGCCTTGGTACGTGTGTAAGTATGTGGCTGGAACACGCACCATACTTCTGATGAGGATAATTCTTTGCTGCGTGAAGAGTTGCCTCGATCTCTGTTGGATGATGTGCGTAGTCATCAATAATGGTAACGCCTCCGATTTCGCCCTTATACTGGAAACGGCGGTCTGTACCTGTAAAGCTTCCAAGTCCTTTAACGATCACCTCATCCGGAAGGTTGAGAAGACGTCCTACGGCGATGGATGCAAGTGCATTGGATACATTGTGGATACCCGGTACACGGAGATAGTAGCTGCCGATTTTTTTGCCCTGGAAAAGGACGGAGAAAGAAGGATGTCCGTATTTATCCCAGGTGATATCTGTGGCTATGTAATCAGCATCGTTCTCAAGGCCATAGGTAAGTACCTGACATGGGAGGTCACGGGTGATCGTTTCATATTCCGGGGTGTCCGCGTTGATGATCAGCGTTCCGTCAGCCGGCAGAAGCTCTGCAAACCTGCGGAAGGAGTGGCGGATATCATCAATGTCCTTGAAGAAATCAAGATGATCTGCATCCATGTTCAGGATCACGCTGATCTTCGGGAAAAAGCTGAGAAAGCTGTTGGTGTACTCACATGCTTCTGTGACAAAAGTCTCAGAATTTCCAACACGGATATTGCCGTGGATGGCAGGAAGGATACCGCCAACACTGATGGTAGGATCGCAGTCACCCTCAAGAAGGATGTGGGAAACCATGGAAGTTGTGGTTGTTTTGCCATGGGTACCGGAAATCGCAATCGGTGTGTCGTAGTTGCGCATGATCTGTCCAAGAAGCTCTGCACGTGTGAGCATTGGAAGACCTTTCTCTCTGGTGCAGGCGAATTCAGGGTTGTCCGGATGGATGGCTGCTGTGTATACAACAACATCTACATCATCCTTGATATTGGAAGCGCGCTGTCCATAGTAAATCACTGCACCGCGCTCCTCCAGTGTGCGGGTAAGCGGGCTGGCTTTTGCATCGGAGCCGGAGATCCTGAAATTCTCTTCAAGAAGGATCTCTGCAAGGCCGCTCATGCTGATGCCGCCGATTCCGATAAAATGAATGTGAAGCGGTTTATGAAAGTCTATCTGATACATAATAATCTCCTTATATATATGTGTTGTTTTCGGGATTCTCTGATCTGTTTTATTATACCGCGTCCGGAATCAATTGAAAAGTGGTACTTTCGGAGAAAAAAGTGGTTTTGCGCGGATTATAAAAGTAGCCAGAAAATATCGTCGAAAAATGTTGAAATTTACCAGAAGAACAGAAAAAATGATTAGTCAGACCAATTTATAGTATACAATAGCGATAAAAAAATAAAATGTAGACAAAATAATTGTAAAAAATGTTCACTAATACGGTGAAGTATGCTATAATTAAATAATCATAACATACAAGAGGTGATCGCATGATTAAGAAAGAGATGATTGCCATGCTCTTGGCCGGTGGGCAAGGCAGCAGGTTAGGAGTTTTGACAGAAAAAGTTGCAAAGCCGGCAGTCGCTTTTGGTGGTAAATATCGTATCATCGATTTTCCACTGAGCAATTGTATTAACTCAGGAATTGACACAGTGGGTGTGCTGACACAGTACCAGCCTCTCCGCCTGAATACACATATCGGTATCGGTATTCCGTGGGATCTTGACCGCAATGAAGGCGGTGTCACAGTCCTTCCTCCGTATGAGAAGAGCACAAGCAGTGAATGGTACACAGGAACTGCCAATGCGATCTATCAGAATCTGGCTTATATGGAGCAGTATAACCCGGATTATGTACTGATCCTTTCCGGTGATCATATCTATAAGATGGATTACGAAGTGATGCTGGATTTCCACAAGGCGAACAAGGCAGATATTACAATTGCGTGTATGCCGGTTCCCATTGAGGAAGCCAGCGTTTTGGTATTATGGTTACTGATGAGAGCAGCCGTATTACTGAGTTTGAGGAGAAACCGGAGCATCCAAGCAGCAATCTTGCATCCATGGGTATTTATATTTTCTCATGGCCGGTTCTTAAGGAAGCACTGATCGCCCTGAAGGATCAGAATGGCTGCGACTTCGGTAAACATATCCTTCCGTACTGTAAAGAGAAAGGACAGCGCCTTTTTGCTTACGAGTACAACGGCTATTGGAAAGATGTAGGAACTCTTGGTTCTTACTGGGAAGCAAATATGGAGCTGATCGATATCATTCCGGAGTTTAATCTTTATGAGGAATTCTGGAGGATATACACCAAGGGAGATGTGATCCCGCCACAGTATATTTCCGCAGATGCAGTTGTGGACAAGTGTATCATCGGTGAGGGAACAGAAATCTATGGTGAAGTACATAATTCAGTGATCGGTCCGAATGTTATCATCGGCAAGGGCAGTGTGATACGTGATTCTATTATCATGAAGAATACAGCAGTTGGTGAGAATGTTGTTATGGATAAAGCTATCGTGGCAGAAGATGTTGTCATCGGAAATAATGTTGTGATCGGATGCGGCGAGGAAGTACCGAATGTTCTGAAACCGGCTGTATATTCCTTTGGACTTGTGGCTATCGGCGAAAACAGCGTGATTCCGGACAGTGTCAAAATCGGTAAGAATACCGCTATCGCCGGTGTTACAACAAAAGAAGACTACCCTGACGGAGAACTGGCAGCCGGCCAGGTAATTGCAGCAAAGGACGGTGGGAAAGAATGAGAGCGATAGGTATTATTTTGGCAGGCGGTAATAATAACCGCATGAGAGAATTATCAAACAAAAGAGCAATCGCGGCAATGCCTATTGCAGGAAGTTACCGCGCGATCGACTTTGCCCTCAGCAACATGGCAAATTCACATATCCAGAAGGTTGCTGTGCTGACACAGTATAATGCCCGTTCCCTTAACGAGCATTTGAGTTCATCCAAATGGTGGGATTTCGGAAGAAAACAGGGAGGACTTTATGTCTTTACTCCAACCATTACCAGAGACAACAGCTTATGGTATCAGGGAACTGCAGATGCGATCTATCAGAACCTGAGCTTTTTAAAGAACAGTCATGAACCCTATGTGGTGATCGCTTCCGGTGATGGAATCTACAAGCTGGATTACAATAAAGTCCTGGAGTATCATATCGCAAAGCGGGCAGATGTTACCGTTGTATGTACTACATGCAAGGATCAGAGCCAGGTTGAAAGATTTGGTGTTCTCCGCATGAATGAGGACTGTCGGATCGAGGAATTGAAGAGAAACCGATCGTTTCCTCCTATAATACAGTATCTACTGGTATCTATGTCATCCGAAGAAGGCAGCTGATTGAACTGATCGAGCGTGCTGCCCAGGAAGGAAGGCATGATTTTGTAAATGATATTCTTATCCGTTACAAAAATCTGAAGAGGATTTACGGATATAAGATCGATAACTACTGGAATAATATCTCTACTGCAGAGGCTTATTATCAGACAAACATGGATTTCCTGAAACCGGAAATCAGGAACTATTTCTTCAAACAGGAGCCGGCGATCAAGACCAAGATCGCAGATGTACCTCCTGCTAAGTACAATCCGGGTGCAACTGTGAAGAACAGTCTGGTATCCAGCGGATGTATCATCAACGGAACCGTGGAGAACTCTGTTCTGTTCCGTGATGTATTTGTAGGAAATAACTGTGTGATCAAAAAACTCTGTGATCCTTAATGACGTATATCTTGGAGATAATACGCATATTGAGAATTGCATTGTTGAGAGCCGGGATACCATCCGGGCGAATTCATATTACAGCGGCGAAGAAGGAGAAGTGAAGATCGTCGTAGAGAAAAAACGAACGCTACGTATTATAAATGCGGAAGATCAGATTTCCGCAGATACGGTTAGCGAAATGAAAGGGGCAAGTAGCAATGAATATTACAGATGTACGTGTGAGGAAGGTAGCGAAAGAAGGGAAAATGAAGGCCGTTGTGTCTGTCACAATAGATGATGAGTTTGTGGTACATGACATCAAAGTGATCGAAGGCGAGAAGGGGCTGTTCATGCAATGCCAAGCCGTAAGGCAAGCGACGGTGAATATCGTGACATCGCTCATCCGATCAATTCAGCAACGAGAGAGCAGATCCAGACGATCATCCTGGACAAGTATCAGGAAGTAATGGCTGAGGAAGCTGAGAATGAGGTTCTTATGGAGGCTGCGGAGTAAGAGAAGCAGCTTCAGGGGGGATTGACATCGGAGAAGTATTCTCGTAGCTGATGATTTTTGAATTGGAACAGCATAGAATAAAAACTGCCGTTTTACAGATAAATCTGTGAGAGGGCAGTTTTTTCATGCTCCGGAAAACAAAAAAACGCTTTCCAGTTCATAAATATTTAAATTATTACGTATTTGTTACAAAAATTAAAATAAAATTATTGCTTTTTATGAAAAATGTGTTATACTAGAACCCATGAAAGGACGAAAGGTGTTTATATGAAGAATAGAAAAGTTTTCACATTACTGCTTACAGGTATGCTTTCATTTTCCATGGGAAGCAACGTATACGCGTCCAGCACAGAAGCCGCGATCGCAGATGCACAGGCACAGAAACAGGCCGCTGAAGAAGGTCTTGCACAGGTACAGAGCAGCATCGGCAGTCTGGAGAGCAAGAAGCAGGAGCTGGAGAGCTATCTGGCCGATTTAAACGCACAGTATGAGGATCTTACCAACAGCATCTCTGAACTGAGTATTCAGGCTGCTGAGAAGGAAGATGAATTAAATAAAGTAAAGACAGAACTTAAGAAAGCGAAGAAAGCTTCCGCAGACCAGTATGAGTCCATGAAGCTTCGAATCGCATATATGTATGAGAATGCAGGATCATCTGCTCTGGCAACCCTGCTTTCCTCTGAGAGCCTGGCAGAGTTTCTGAACCGCGCAGAGAATGCGATCCAGATTTCTACATACGACAGGAATATGCTGGATAAATATGTAAGCCTTCAGGAGAACATTCAGGAGAATGAGGAGAAGGTTGAGAAAGAGTCAGCAGAGATTGATAATCTGATGACAGAGCGTGCAGCCAAACAGCAGGAAGTGCAGTCTATGGCTGCAAGTACAAGTGATGACATCAGCTCTTATGTAAACCAGATCAGTGCCAGCCAGGAAGAGGCTCAGCAGCTGATGGCAGATATCAGCAATGCAGACAGTAATATTACTGCACTTGTTCAGCAGGCAGAAGAAGAGAAGGCTGCAGAGGAGAAGGCAAGAGCTGAGGCCGCAGCAGAGGCTGAGAGACAGGCTGCAGCAGAAGCAGCTGAGGAAGCACAGAATACAGAGTCTGATTCTGACAGCTCCGGTGATTCAGAGGATGATTACGGATATGATCCGGATGAGGATACAACAGAGTCTTCCAGCAGCTCTACAAGTTCTGATGTTGTTGTAGAGGAAGAAGAGGATGAGGAAGACGATGTTCAGTACGGAAATTCTGAGGATGAGAGCGGTGAAGATAGTTCTTCTGAGGATTCTTCTTATGATGAGTCCGGGGATACATCTTCAGAGGAAACTTCTTCCGATGAGGCAGCTGATACATCAGCAGATACTTCCTCAGATTCCGGCTCTTCCAGCCAGGGAACATATCTTGGCAACTTTACACTGACTGCATACTGCAACTGCGCACAGTGCTGCGGTACAGCAGGTAATCTGACAGCCAGCGGTACAGTTCCGACAGCAGGACGTACAGTAGCCATGGCAGGAGTTCCTTTTGGAACCAAGCTTCTGATCAATGGAACTGTTTATACAGTAGAGGATCTTGGAACTCCTTACGGACATGTAGATATCTACTGCGGAAGCCATTCAGAGGCATTAAGCTTTGGACTTCAGTCCGCAGATGTATATCAGGTAGGCTGATAAGCGGGGAAAACAGTTCGGATATTGAGAATATAAGAAATGATAACAGCGTTATGGGATCATATGTGTTGATGATCCCGTGACGCTGTTTTTTGCGTAAAATCATGAAAGGATTGTATTTATGAATGTTTGATAATGTAATGAAGCGATAAATGTCTATATGTGATAGAGAAACGAATGTGGATTATGAATATTCGTTTGATATGCAATGTGCGGTTGAAATACAGAATTATGGTTTATACGAAAATCCCACTCTGTAATAGGGTGTTATATCCTGGCTTACAGAGTGGGAAGATTTTTTATAAATATGGTGTACCTGGAATTTCAGGATAAGTTCCCATACCGATCAGAAGCTCGAGACCGGTCTGGCGGCCTTCCAGCACGGCGGCTTTTACTGCACTGGCGTCACCGGAGATGGCAATGATCACCTCGTTGGAATGGCTGGTTCCAATATTCGGAGTCATGTATTTCGTAATAGAAACAGCGGCAGATTTTACAGCATTGTCAGCCATAACAAGACCGATAGCAGCTGGGGAACCGGCCATAAATCCGAAAGCTTCGCCCAGCGGCGTGCCAAAAGCCTTATGGATAGCAGGGCCTGCGCTTGCGGAAAAAGCAAATTCCAGATGACCGGATTCGCTGATGTAAACCTCACCTGCATATTTATTGGTAAGCTCTAGTGCCAGGGAAATGGCATGACGCACATCGGAAACGTCATTTCCTCCAAGTACAATGTAGTTGCCGTGACCGCCCCATCTTGGTATCCCTTGGAAGCTCAATGGAAAGGACCTCCGTGTTGGTGGCTTTGACTGCGTCATCAATAGCTGTGATCTGACCGGCAGCACCTGTACGGGAGCTGAAAAGTCCCAGACAGTGATATTTCGTGCCAATGTTCATCTCCTTAAGCAGAGAATCGTCAACTCCGGAGATCACAAGACCGATCGTGTCAAGGACCGCAGTTCCTACGAATTCAGTTCGTGTGCAGCTGGTGCTGATATTTTGGATATCCTGTATATTCATGTGGAAAAATCCCCCTTTTTGCTGAAAAAATCGTTAATTTTAGTATAACATTGGACGTGGGGATTTGAAAGCGGAAATTAGAAATAAGCAGATATCATGTTTTACATAATAACCCACCTGAATTTTTATTTGTCAAAAGTGAATGATACGACACCCTGGTAAACTTGATAAAAATTGTAAACCATAAAATATAAATACGTTGACAATCAGGATGACGTGTGTTAAATTGTTAACAGCTAAAAACGGATATCATCAGAGAAAAGATGAGATGATCTTCCGCAGCGGAAAGCAGCAAAGGAAAGAGAGGATAAGATTATTATGACAACAGCGGCAGCAACCAGAAGCAAGACATATGATCTTGTTTATATTGCAGTTTTTGCAGTAGTTATGGCAGTCTGCTCATGGATTTCCATTCCGGCGCAGGTACCGTTTACCCTGCAGACATTCGGAGTATTCATGGCAGTAGGCGTACTTGGAGGTAAAAGAGGAACGATGGCAGTTCTGGTTTACGTTCTTCTTGGTGCAGTAGGAGTTCCTGTTTTTGCAGGATTTTCCGGAGGAATCGGAGCTCTTCTCGGAAATTCCGGAGGATATATCATCGGATTTATTTTCTCTGCACTTGTGATGTGGGCATTTGAAAAATTCCTGGGAAGAAAACCGGTAGTTCAGATCATTTCCATGATCGTTGGTCTGCTGGTATGCTACGCGTTTGGAACGGTATGGTTTATGGTTGCTTATGCAAGAAGCACTGGTGCAGTAGGTCTGATGGCAGTTCTCGGATGGTGCGTATTCCCGTTTATCATTCCGGATCTGATCAAGATCGCACTGGCTTATGTTTTATCAGGAAAGGTACGTAAATATGCAAGATAAGAGCATGGCTTCGGCATATGCTTCTGATGAGGCACAGAAGGAAAATGCGATTCCCCTGCGCCCTCATCATGGTATGTGCCTGG
>ENA-OQCN01000267-OQCN01000267.1-human-gut-metagenome-genome-assembly--contig:-NODE-267-length-27603-cov-2.871925_pt1 | contig 27603 bp, 34 predicted proteins | sample MGYA00242497_ERZ504576 | MGnify/ENA primary metagenome ERZ504576 (study PRJEB26092, sample SAMD00036296) | human gut metagenome | host: Homo sapiens | study: EMG produced TPA metagenomics assembly of...
GACGTACGTAGTGTACATCGATCGATGCTCAGACGTACGTAGCTGTACATCGATCGATGCTCAGACGTACGTAGCTGTACATCGATCGATGCTCAGACGTACGTAGCTGTACATCGATCGATGCTCAAGACGTACGTAGCTGTACATCGATCGATGCTCAGACGTACGTAGCTGTACATCTATCTGACCGCCGTTGCACTGGACAACGACGGTCTTACCATGGCCGCGCCCCTGCTGGACGGCGCAGACTATGCCATTGTTCCCATTCTGGCACAGGTGGAGTACCCCGCCGATAGCAGTTCCCTTGATCTAATTCTGCCGGACGGTGTGACCCTGCTGGACTACTACGGCGAGCCGCCAAGGATGCCGAAAGTCTGCTGCACAACGAATACAGCGAAACCTCGGCTGCGGTGCTGGGTGTATATGTACAGGCGGATGCGAATTTTACCGCACAGCTGGTTTACACTGCGCCGGACGGCAGCACCCTGACCAAAACCTTGCAGGTGACCATCGACCGCAATGCGACTGCCGAGTATCCCTTCCCTGACAGTGAAATTGCCGCCTTTGCCGAGCGCCCCACCCCTGCGGTGACAAGTGGCAAGATCACCAAGGTCGCCAAAGTCAACGGCACTTGGCTGATCTGGTTCAACGGCGAACCCGCCTACTGCTGCACCCCTGGCGCAGACGGCCAGCCCAAGAACTGTCCAACGTACACTTATGTCAATACTTCTATGGTTGGCGCAGACCAGTATGTACCCGGCGACCACTATGGCAACCAGTACAGAATCTGGGGCGGTTTGACTCAGCTTTCGCTCGGTATGCAGGAGCTCCCTCCGGTTGCGCTCTCCGCAGAAGCGCCGAGTTTGCTGGATTTCTGCCGCACGATCTATACAAATGCGCAGATGCAGATTATCGAGAATTATCCTGACAGCACTGCCGCCAAAATTCTTATGGGATCCGCGCAGACGCTGCTGGAGGGCACAGACGCTACGCATCCGCCCGCGGCTACTATACCTATATTTATCAGCCGGGCCGCGCGGGCTGGCAGACTGTGGCTGTGATTGGCCCCGAAATCTCCGATGACGAACCGAACCCCAAACCCATCGTGCAGGAAATTTACGCCAACTGGGAAGCCCCTGCGCAGACCGCAAGCGGCAGCTTTGATTTTGACTACGGTATCATCACCAACAAGGTGCAGCTTAAAACCACCGAGAAAGTGGACGGCGCGACCATCGAGATTGAACCCATCACCAAAAGCGGTACTATTGACGGCGGCACATGGAATATTTCTCCCGCAGATAAACAGACCGTCACCACTGCTGGCCATACCAACGATGACAATTTTCAAAACAAAGGAGGTGCTGCATCTGCAAGTTGGACGCTGCACTACTCCGTAAGCAAAACCACCGACAGCCGCAGCGGGCGAGTAGGCCCCTACACCACGCAGGACGAAGCCGATGCAGCCGCCGACAGCGCCCGCGATGCTGCGATTGCCGAGTTGCAGGGCGAGGCCCAGCGCATGGTGGACAATGCGGTTGCATCTGCAAAGGCAGAACTGGCGAACGTCAAATTCCGCTATGAGGAAGTGGGTGTTCCTTACGGTTTTGAAATGTATTGGGGCAGCAATGGCAGCAAACAGACCATTTCTGTACCGGCCAATTCCAACAATGCTTATCAGATGAAAAACGATGAATGGTCTCTGCAGGTCAACATCAGGAAAACCGACAGCGAAACCGGCAACCAGATTGCTGCCGATGCCCAGTATGAGATTTTCCAGTGGGATACTGTAACGGGCAAATACCAGCCCACAGGTGGCTACAACACTTACAGTGTGCAGCGCCAAGGCGATGGCACTTATGCGGTCATCAACAGTGCAGCCTATGCGACCACGAATTCCATGCGGCATACCCTTTACTACACCCAGCGTAATACGGGCAAGTTTATCATCGTGGAAAGCAAAGCGCCCACAGGCTATTTTGGCGATTGGACAGACATCAATCATCCCGGCATGGCCAACACTCCGCTGGGCAAGCGCGGTTACTATATCGAAATCACCGAGGACAGCGACAATTCTGTAATCTGGCTGGACAACGCTGACTATAATGCCGACATTGCCGCTACCGATAAAGGCGGCACCAAACTTGTCACCAGTACGGGCGTAGAAACCACCGTTACCATCTACGACACTGGCAAGGATTCCAGCCGCACTTTTAACACCGACAACAGCGGCAAAGCGGCCAACGAGGACAGCTACACAATCACACCCTCAGACGGCGTTATGAAAAATGACCGCACCTTGGGCGAAATCAGCATCTCCAAGGTTGACCTTGATGCCGTGCGGTATGTGGGCGGCAGCGCCGCCCACGGCACAGCCCTTGCCAGCGGGCAAGCTCACGGCGATGCCGCGCTGGACGGCGCGGTGTACGACCTCTACGCCGCCGAAGATATTACGCACCCCGATGGCGTGACCGGCGTGGTGGACTACTCCAAAATCGTGGATGCAGACGGCAATCCCATCTGGCACACCACAATCCGCGACAACAGCGGGCAGTGGGTGTCTGATTATTTACCCGTTCTGAAAAAGACCACCTTGTAGCCAGCGCTAAAATCGAGAATGGCTGGCTGTGCTTCAGCAATTTGTACCTCGGCAAATATTATGTCGTAGAGCGCTCCACCGGCGTGGTTATCCCGCTGCGTGACGGCGCTCTTGCTGTTTCCGGCACCTATCCCACCGTGGACAGCCGCACCAAGGCAGCCACCGGGCAGACCACCGCGCTTGCCAAGAACGGCAGCGGGCAGTACACGGATTGGGTGTACAAGAACCAGTTTTCTACAGTCTCTAAAGGTAAAGCGTTGGATGGCTCTTGGACTTACGATGCTATTACCTGTCCTTTGCAGACGGCTATCTTGTCGATGAGCATAACTACTACATCACACCCGCCTATTCTGATGAGGGGTGGTATGTAGAAAAGACCACCTTTGCCGACAACCGACAGGCAGCCGGTGAACAGATCGACAAGACCAGCTACAGCGCCAATTACCACATCCATGCGGATAACGCTTTGGTCGAAAGCCAAGACCAAGTAGCAAAAGGCAATGTGGAAATCAGTAAAATCGTATCCTCCAGCGGTCAAAGCAATGGACTGGAACTGGAGGGCGCAGGCTTTACATTCTTCCTTGTGTCCGACCTGTCCAAACTGAAGCAGTTTGAGCAGACCCGCAGCGGCAGCTACACCCTGCAAAGCATTTTGGATGCCTACATTGATAAGACCTACGATAACGAGCATCCGAAGTGGGATTTTTCTGCGGAAACGCAGGCCATCGCAAAGACCTATGAGTCAACGCTGACGAAATTGCCGCGTACAACAAAACGCTGACTGCCGCAGGAGAAAACAAGAACGGCAAGGGCGATGGCTGGCAGCCCACCGGCAGCGCCAACGAATACCAGCTTGCCGAAATCTTCAGCAATGACACCGGGAATATTCGTGTGCAGGGCTTGCCCTATGGCACTTATCTGGTCGTGGAAACCACCGTACCGCACGACCTGTTCCAAGCCGAGCCTTTTATTGTCACCGTTGACCCCGAACAGGATAACAACCCGTGGGGCGCTATGGCTACCCCCAAGGACAGCGTAATGACAGGCTCTGACAGTTATCAGAAATTCACCGTACTGGACGAGGAAATCGAAGTTTATCTCCGCATCACCAAAGTTGACGAGGAAACCGGCAAACCGGTACTGCTGCCCGACACCGCTTTCCAAATCTACTGGCTGGACGAGCAGGGGCATTACCGTTATGACAGCAACGGCAACCCAAAACTCGTCACGATGACCGATACTGTCAACGGCCATCTGACAAAAGATGTAGACACTTTCTACACCAACAGCGAGGGCATCTTGACGCTGCCTGAAAAATTGCCGCTGGGTAAATATCGCATTGTGGAAGTCACCGGCCCGAACGGATTCTACAACGAATGGCTGGATTCTGCCGGATATGAAAACGGCATTTTGGCCGACGATGCAGATGGCATCTACTATGTGGATTTTGAAATCACCACAGACCGCATTTATGCAGCCACCGGCGACAAAAACGAGAACGGCATGGATACCCTTGTGATTGGTGAAAACTACTCTAACCATGAGACGCTGGGCAAATTGACGATCCGCAAAACAGGCGAGGTCTTAGCTGGCTGGAAAACAGAAGTTGGCGCACTTGACCCGTGGATGACCGGCGAGGCCGAGGACGGCAATTTCGTGTATGAAACCCGCCCGCTGGCCAGTGCGGAGTATACCATCACCGCCGCGAGGATATTTATACGCAGGATCGGCAGACCGACAATTATGGCAACCGCACGCTCTGGTATGCCAAGGGTGATGTGGTCGCCGTAGTCACCACCGGCGACGGCAGCGCAGACATTGCCGCCTTTGCCCCTGCCCGCACCAAGGCCACCTACGATTTCCTGTCCGTAATCCATGACGGCACGATTGGCGAAGTCAGCGTGACCCTGCCGCTGGGCAGCTACCATATCGAGGAAACCAAACCGCCTTACGGCTATGTCGGCACTTCTGACAGCTATGATGTCACTTTCGTTTGGGATGCCCAGTTGAACGATGTGGTTATGGCCACGAGCATTGCCAAATATGATGGCGCTGCATCTTCCCAGAGTTTTGAGGTCGTGCGCAGCAAGGATGCCAACGCCGATTTCATCGAGCAGCAGACCTTGAAATTCTACAATGACCGCGAAAAAGCCAAAGTCGGCGTTTACAAGGTTGACCGCGAAACCGGCAAATACCTTGCCGGTGCAGTATTCAACCTGTACACGGCTGATGATATTTACAGCGTTGACGGCAAACTGCTGTTTGCAGCGGGCGAACTGGTCGCCACCAGCCCCGAAACCGGCGCAGACGGCTACACCTATTTTGACTGCGATATTCCCATTCGCGGCGAGTATTACGGCAGCAGCATCCGCAAGGACGCCACCACCAACAGCGGTAATTACATCGTCAAGGAACTCCGCGCCCCTCTCGGCTATTATGTCAACGAGGAGCCGATGGAGGTTACTTTCACCTATGACGGACAAGCTATTATGGTGCTGGATAACACTTGTTCCAATAAGCCTACGGAAATGTGGGTAAGCAAGCGCGACCTTACCAACGATGAAGAACTGCCCGGCGCTACACTTGCTATCAAGGACATGGATGGCAACATCGTAACCACATGGGTGTCCACCGATGAACCGCATCGCGTGACCGGGCTGCATTTCGGTGAATCTTACACACTGACGGAGATCCGCGCCGCCGATGGGTACGCACTGGCCGATAATATTACGTTCCGCCTGATTCAGAAAACTGACGAGGGCGGCAATCCTTTGGAGGAGTGCGAAGTTTACTATCTGACCACCAAGAACATTTTGTTCTGGAAGTGGGATGACTGGAGACTGCTGGACGATGCCACCGTTATTATGCGGGATGATATTACCAAGGTGCAGATTTCCAAGAAAGACCTTACCACCAAGGAAGAACTTCCCGGCGCAGAACTTACGCTTACCGATGAAAAAGGCAACGAAATTGACCGCTGGGTTTCTACCGATGCACCGCACTACATGGAAAGGCTGCCTGCTGGCAAGTATACTTTGACCGAGGTGACTGCCCCGGACGGTTATGCCATTGCGGAGCGTGTGGAGTTTGAGGTACTGCCCACAGGTGAGGTGCAGACCTTTGAAATGTTTGATGATACCATCAAGGTGAAAATTTCCAAGGTAGACATCACCACCAACGAAGAACTTCCCGGCGCAGAACTGGTTATCAAGGACAAGGACGGCACCGAGATTGACCGTTGGATTTCCACAAACGAACCGCATTATGTGGAAAAGATGCCTGCAGGAGATTATACACTGACGGAAATCACCGCACCCAGCGGCTACAAGGTTGCAGAAAGCATCGACTTTACCGTTCTGCCCACCGGCGAGATTCAGACCGTGGTAATGAAAGATGCTCGCGAGGACACCCCGACACCTACTCCCGACAACACGCCGACCCCGAACCATACCCCGCAGCCAACGCCGAACACGACCCCAGCGCCCGCTGCACCCACTGCACCCCCCACGCCGCTGCTGACGATTCCTAAGACCGGCGATAATTCTCCGCTGGGGTTGCTGCTGGCGATTGCGGGAATCTCTCTTGTAGGTTGGCAATTTTGATCTATAAGAGTGCCCGCAGCAAGGAATTGGCTCCCCGCACCGATGAGGATAATGACACCGAGGAATAAGCAAAAATGAAGTACACTTATCAGACGGACGGTCCACGCGGACCGTCCGCTTTTTATTGGAGAAAAAACATGAAACATATTTTAAGTTGCAGTTTCGGAAAAGACAGTATCGCCACCGCGTTGCTGGCCTTGCAGCATGGTGAACCGCTGGACGAACTTGTGTATTGCGAGGTCATGTTCAGCGAGGAAATATCCGGCGAGCTGCCCGAACACAACCGATTTATCCACGAAACGGCAATCCCGTATTTTGAACAGCGCGGCATCCCGACACGGGTTTTGCGCTCCGAAAAGACCTATCTATCCTGCTTTTACCATGTTGTCACACGAGGAAAAACCAAGGGGATGCTTTCGGGATTCCCTCTGAGTGGGCGCTGTACAATTCAGCGGGATTGCAAGCTGCCGCCGATCAAGGCATATCAGAAGGCATTGCCCCCGGACACGGTGCAGTACATCGGCATCGCCGCAGATGAACCCAAGCGACTGGCACGATTAAAGCCCGGTCAGATTTCTTTGCTGGACAAGTACCATGTGGCCGAACCAGAAGCGAGGTCTATGTGCGCAGCTGAGGGGCTGCTGTCCCCGCTGTATGACTTCACTAAACGCGGGGGTTGTTGGTTTTGCCCGAACGCATCAATCAGCGAACTGCGGCATCTCTACAGATACCACCCCGAACTCTGGCAGCTTTTGCTTGAATTACAGGACGTGCCGAATAAATCCACCGAACGTTTTAGTTGGCGACGCACTTTTTCGTGAGATAGACGAACGCTTTCGGCAGGAGGGCGAACAACTAAGTTTTTATGAGGAACGGTGAACAATGGACGAACAGAAAAGACCCCGCGCGTGGGTGTACGCGCGAATTCCCGGCGACTACGATGGCACAATGAATAGCTATAAAGTTTGCTCAATGCAGGCTCTGCATGACGGCTGTGATATTGTCGGTGGAAGCATTGACGAGCGCGGCGGCTGGCTGCTGCGCCCCGGCTACCGCGATATGATGCAGCAGATTAAGGGTGGAAAAGTTGACCGGGTTTACATCTGCCGTATGCGGCAGGTCAGCGGCAAGGAGCACCACTTGTACTCTTTTTCAAGCGGCTTATGCAGCATGGGGTACAGGTCACGGCCACCGAGTACAGCTTGCGTGACCGGGTTAATATGTTTCGGCTGGCTCGTCGTGTCGAACGTTATGCGACCAGAAAAGGTCTGCGGCTGCGTGGTGATTGTCAGCGGGCGGCGTACTGTGCCTATGGCACAGTACGAGCAAGCATGTCATTTTGCTGTCATGACAGCAAACGACCACTTGTTAGGGGGAAAGCCCCCTAAGACCCCATGAAATTTGCCGCCACATTTTACAAAAAGAGGAGGTGCGCGATTATCGCAATACGAAAAAAGCAGTTGACTGTCCGCTTTACGGAAGAAGAATATGCAGCCTTAAAAGGAAAGTGCGAAATTGCGGGCATGAAAATGGAGCCGTTTGTCCGTTCGTTGGTGGATGGGTGCAGAATCAAACCCGCACCACCCGACAGCTACAACAAACTGCGCCAGCAGTTGTCGGCCATCGGCAACAATTTGAATCAGTTGACCCACGTTGCAAATGCGACAGGCCGAGTAAGTGCTTCTCAGTTGGACAGAGCGCAAAGCCTACTGGAAGATATGTGGCGCTGTGTGAGGGATAGTCTTTGATATGGCATATACCAAAATTATTAAGGTGAAGTCGAACTTGAATCTGTGTTTAGACTACACAAGCAATCCAATGAAAACCGAGCGCCGGAGCGCGGAGGACTTGAACAAGCTGCTTAACTACACTCAAAACAATGACAAAACCGAACACCAACTATATGTAAGCGGATTTAACTGTATACCGCAAAACGCCTATGAAATTATGATGGAAACCAAAACACGCTGGCGCAAGCCTGTAAAAGACGGCAACATTTTGGCCTATCATATTATACAAAGTTTTGCGCCCGGCGAAGCCACGCCCGACCAAGTGCATCAAATCGGCTGCGAGTTTGTGCAGCGCTTTCTCGCAGATCGATTTGAATGTACTGTATCAACCACCTTGACCGAGGGCATCTGCATAATCATATTGTAGTAAATTCTGTATCCTACGCTGATGGCAGAATGTTCCGAAGCGATTTCAATACCTATTATAAGGGAATCCGCAAAACTTCCGATGAACTTTGCCGAGAAAATCGGCTGTCCGTCATCGAAACGGACGGCAAGGGAAAATCTTATGACGAGTGGCTAAGCGGTCAGACCGGCAAGCCTACCATTCGTGGTATGGTACGCAAGGATGTGGAACAGGCCATTGCTGCCACCGACAGCTTTGATGGTTTTATTCTCGAATTGCAGAACATGGGCTACACGGTCAAATATGGCCCGCGTGTGGAACACATAGCGGTGCGCCATAAAGACGCTCAACGAAATATCCGCATTGACCGGCTCGACCCGCGCTTTTCCGAGACAGCGCTGCGGGAGTATTACCGCCAACTGCACCGTATGCCCACCGAAATGCAGCAGGAATACCGGCAGGAAAATGCCCCGGCAAAACCGAAATGGCAGCCCACAGAATTACAGCCCATTGTGCGGCGAGCGCGGTATCTCGGCAAGCTGCCGCGCCGGTATCCCAAGGTGTCCGGCTTTATGGCTTGCTACTATCACTACTGCGCCCTGCTGCGGAAAGCCTACCACGGCAAGGCAACAAAGCGCTGCTACTTTTTGCTGCGCGAGGATTTTCTGCTGTTCAGCCGATACCAGCAGCAGACAAAATTCCTATGGGAAAACCATATTGAAACTATGGATGAACTGCTGGCCTACAAGGAAAGTGCAGAAGTCCAAATCCAACAGCTTGCCCGCCAGCGCAAAGTTTTATATCGCCAAAAGCGTGAGCCGGAACGTGCGCGCGGGAAGAAAAATCAAATCACTGACCCAGCAAATGAAAGCCCTGCGCCATGAGGTTTACATCTGTTCCGACATCGAAACAGATGCTGCCGAGGTGCAGGAAAAACTACGGCAAGCAGAACTTGCCGCACAGGAAGAACGAAATGAGGTGAAACAAGATGAACAACGGAGGCGAAGCAGCCGATCAGATGGTGCGGGAAGCCTTACAGGTTACCGAAGTAGCCATTAAGCTGTCTGCGCTGGGTATTAAAAATGCACTGGCCTTATCGCTGGCCTACGCCAAGGAAAATCCTAAAGTGAAAGGCAAAACCAGCCTTGACCGTCTGTTGCGGGAGGGCAAGGAACTAAAAATTATTGCCCTGCAAAGCAAAGACGTGGGACAGTTTAAGGAATTGGCCAAGCAGTACGGCGTTTTATTCGCGGTCATCAAGGATAAGGCACAGAACGAAAAAGTTGACGTCATGTTCAAAGCCGAAGATGTCGCCAAACTGAACCGCATCTATGAGCAGTTGGGATATGCCATTCCCAAGGTCACTACGGCAGACAGAAAAAAAGACCCAACCCGCCGTCAATCCGGTGACAGCTTGCTGACGCGCGGGAAGAATCCTTTGGATATTGACCCCCGGCCATCTGTGCGGGCAACCATTATGGCACTGAAAAAAGCCGCCCGCGCAGCAGCACAGGCACAGGAAAAAGTGCAGGATATTACTGCGAAGGAGGAGCGATAAATGTACGAACAGCGATTGCCCATCGAGGAGTGGAAAGCCAAAAAGCAAGCCGAACTTAAAGAAACCATTGCGGCGCAAAAATCCGTATTGCAGGAAGTTGTGCAGGATGGCCAGCGCCTTGCCGACTATCTGTACGGCAGGGGGCGGCTTGGCAGTCATATCACATCCGGCAATGCAGCACTTGTGCTGCAAACCCTGCCGCAAGCGCGGGCCGTATTGACCGCCAAAGACTGGGATAAATTCGGGCGGCGCGTAAACAAAGGGGCAAAAGGCATCCCACAGCTTGTGCGCGTCAATGGTTATTATAATGTCGGCTCAATTTTCGATGTGTCCATGACCTACGGCAACAAGCCGTATCCGATTCCTGAAATCAAGCCGGAGCAGATGGACAAGGCCATCAAGGAACTGGAGCGCCTTTCTCCGGTCAACATCATTTTTCAAAATGAGGCGTTGTCGGGTACGATGCCGAGCAACACGCGATTGTGTTCCCAACGGCCATGCCGCAGCGTGAAGTGCTGGCACGACTGCCCCGCCGAAATCGTTATTGCAACCGCAGAGCAGCACACGCCGGGTATCTCCCAAGCGCCTTATCTGCGAAAAACAGCAATGGCCGTTTCGGTGGAGTTTTGCGGGCGGTTTTCCCTGCCGATGCCCGATACCACTGCCGCTGTTTTGGACGGGATGGATACCCACATTCCACCCGGCGAGGAACGCAAAACACTGGAAGAAATTCGGGAACTGTCTGTGACTATTGGAGACACTGTAGAAAAGGGACTTGGCCTGCAGCGCGGCCAGAGCGCACCGCAGCGAGATGAGGCCCGTTAATCCATGCGTCCGAATAAAGACCACCGCACAGAAATCATTCTGTATGGACTGTTGCTGATACCGCTGCTGTTTGCTGCCGCAGCACTGGCACAGGCAACTGAACAGGCGCAGGGGCTGGCAGAAATTACCGCAGTGTTGTCCGAAATTCTGCACACCCCATCCATGCTGCGCTGGTGCGCCAGCACTCCAAAATTTCTGCTGGCGTGCTGGTGCTTTATCCGTTGGCCGTCTACTGCTATATGCTCGACCAAGCAGACCGCCACCCCGGCGCGGAGCACGGCACGGCCAAGTGGGGCAGCGCCCACAGACTAAACATCAAGTACCGCAATACCAAAGACACCAAAGAAAATTACATTTTGACCGAGAATGTACGCTTCAGCACCGACAGCCACGCGCATAAACATAATCTCAACATTATCGTAATCGGCGGATCTGGCAGCGGCAAGACACGCTTTTATGTGAAGCCCAACGCGCTGCAACTGATTGGCTCTTATCTTTTTCTGGACCCCAAAGGGGAGTTGACACGCACCCTCGGCAGAATCATGGAAACGAAAGGTATCAGCGTGACAGTGCTTGACCTTGTGCATTTTCAAGGCCATTACAATCCGATGGCCTATCTCGAAACCGATGAGGACGCCATCAAGCTGGCGTTCGCCATTGTCAACAACACCAAACCCAAGGATGCCCCCAGCGGCGGTGATAAGTTTTGGGATGATTCTTCTGTGCTGCTGATCTCCGCGCTGATTCTCTATCTGATGTACGAAGCCCCCGCCAGTGAGCAGAATTTCTCGACGCTGATGTACATGATTTTGAACTGCCAAGTCAGCGAAAATGAAATGGTTGAGAACCCCTTGATGATGCTGTTTGGAGAACTGGAGCGCCGCGACCCACAGCACCCTGCTGTCCTGCAATTCAAATCTTTTATGTTAGGTGCAAAAAAGACGTTGCAATCCATCTTGATTTCGGCAGCGGCAAACTTGTACATGTTCAACTCCCGCAAGTTTGCGGAAATGACTTCGCGCGATGAAATGTTCCTGCCGCGTATGGGGCTGGAGCAGCGGGCGCTGTTCATTGTGCTGCCCGACAATGACACGACTTTTAATTTCATCGCCACCATGCTCTACACGCAGCTTTTCGACCAGCTTTTTCGGCTGGCCGATTCCACGCCGGAATACAACGGTGCGCTGCCGGTTCATGTGCGGCTGATGATGGACGAGTTTGCAAATGTTGCCTTGCCCAAGAACTTCAAAAATATCTTGGCCGTGTGCCGCAGCCGAAATATCAGCTGCGACATTATTTTGCAGAACATTGCCCAACTAAAAAGCCTGTTCAAAGATGATTGGGAAGGCATAATCGGAAACTGTGACACCCTGCTTTACCTCGGCGGTAACGAGTACGGTACATACGAGTATCTTTCCAAAATTCTCGGCAAGGAAACAGAACGCACCAAAAGCCAAAGCATTGGCAAAGGCAGCCGGGGCAGCAGCAGCGACAGCCTGCAAACGGCGGGTCGTGAACTGTGTATGCCCGATGAAATCCGCCGTATGCGTGACGATGAGTGCCTGCTGCTGATGCGCAGCGAGGACCCGGTAATTGATCGAAGTATAACCTATTAAAGCATCCCAATGTAAAATATACGCCCGATGCAGGAGGTGAGCCTTATGTAATCCCGCCCGACTATATGGGTGACGCCGTCACTATCACAATGGATGCTGTTGCCGCAGCGACAGCACCCGAAATCACCGAAGAAATGTACGAACAGCTCGACTACTTAGAAAAACACCCGGAGGAAAATTATTATGAAAATGAAGAAAACTTCTCTCAATACGACCAAGACGACTGACCGCAAATCAAGCGCCTTTATCTTGTGGCGGCGACGGTGGTTGCCGCTGCTTTTGTTATGGCCATGCCTGCCTTTGCAGATGATCCGCTGACGACCATCAACAATCTGAGCGACTTTGTGTTCAGCGCCATTAAAGCCATCGGCGCGATCCTGCTGGGCTTCGGCATCGTGCAAATCGGCCTTGCCCTCAAAGGCCACGATGCCAGCCAGCGGGCGCAAGGCTTTATGACGTTCTTCGGCGGCGTTGTTATCTACTTTGCAAAGGATATTCTTGATATGATTCTGTAAGCGATGCCGTCTCGTTGACTTTTATGCTAAATAAGCGTATAATGTTTAGCGTAAAAGTCAATTCGAGAGAAGGTGTGTGCTATGGATTCTACAACGAAGATTATAGAGTTGGCTTCCCAAAATAATGGCATCGTAACTGCTGCTATGATTTCTTCTGCCGGAATATCACGCGGAAGCTTGAAATATTTGGCCGATACAGGCCGTTTAGATCAGGTCTCCCGTGGGGTATATACCCTGCCGGAAGTTTGGGAGGATGAATTTGTATCCATTCAAGAGCGATATAAGCGTGGTGTATTTGCATTGGATACCGCACTGTTTCTGCATGATTTGACTGACAGGACACCACACAAGTTTCACATGGCATTTCCCTATGGATATAATACATCCAGTCCAAAAGCAGCGGGAATTTTATGCTCTTGCAAGAAAGAGCCTTATTACAGTCTTGGAATCGCGCTGGTTGACACCCCTGCCGGAAATACAGTCCGGGCCTACAATGCAGAAAAAACCCTATGTGAAATTCTAAAGCCCATCAGCCACACGGATATTCAGATCATTACAGATGCATTCAAGCGGTACGCTGGCCGTAAAGATAAGAACATTCCTTTGCTTTCGGAATATGCTCATCAACTACGCGTAGAAAAGCGGCTGCGTCCTTATTTGGAGGTACTATTATGAAAAACGCTATGCAGCTGAAAGCGATTATGAAAAAGCTGGCGAAAGAAAACCAGATTTCCGCACAGCTTGTTCTGCAAAATTATATGCTGGAACGATTCTTGGAGAGGGTATCATTATCCCCGTATCGGATAATTACATTATCAAAGGTGGCTTTTTAATTTCCTCTATGGTGGGGCTGAACTCCAGAGCGACAATGGATATGGATGCAACCATAAAGGGTTATCCAGTTACGCAGGATGCCGTCCAAAAAATGATAGAGCAGATTCTCACCGTTCCTGTTGACGATGACATCACATTTACATTCAAAAGCATTGGTGAAATCCGGGAGGGTGATGAATATACTGGATACCGCGTAGCTTTGACAGCCGATTTTCCGCCTATGGCAGTTCCCTTAAAGCTGGACATTACTACTGGCGATAAAATCACACCACGCGAAATTCAATATGACTACAAGTTGATGCTGGAAGATCGTCATATTCAAGTTATGGCATACAATTTGGCCACCATTCTGGCGGAAAAGCTGGAGACTGTAATATCTCGCAGTGACCAGAATACCCGGCCAAGAGATTATTATGATGTCTATATCCTTACCAAACTGCAAGCAGAAAATATAGACTTCCCGCTTTAGGGGCGGCACTGATGCTACAGCCAGTAAGCGAGGCTCTGATTCGATTTTGCAAGATTATAGAGCAATTGTGGAAGCGGTGCGAAACAGCGAGATTATGCGTAGGCAATGGGATAATTACCGAAAAGATTTCGACTACGCTTCCACCATCAGCTTTGATGAAGTGTGTGATGCAGTTGCTTCTACAATGGACACCCTAATAACAAACAATTTTTTTAATTAAGCTATGCAGTCGGCAGACTTTCTGTCGGCTGTTTTCTTTTATCTGAAAGTGGGTGAAAACTTGAATCAAAACTGGATCGTTGAGAATCTGAACAATGCTTTTTCCACATGGAATGGAAAGCTGGGCGAGTTATGGGGGCTGGTGACAACCGGCCCCCATACTTTTAAGGGCGGCGCAGTGTGGAGCGTGATGCAGACACTGCACAATGGTATGGTTGGCATTGGCTATGCACTGGTCGTGCTGTTCTTTGCTATATCGCTATGCAAAAACACAATGAATTTTCACGAGTTAAAACGCCCCGAAGCTGCTATCCACTACTTTCTCCGCTTTGTGGCGGCAAAGGCACTTGTGGATATGGCATGGACATTATGCTGAATGTGTTTTCCATCTGTAACGGCATCGTCACAGATATGGCCGACAGCATGGGCGGTATCTCAGAAGCTATGGTGTCGCTGCCCGCAGAAATGCAAACGGCTATCGAAAATGTGGGATTTCTCGCCAGCATACCGCTATGGCTCGTAACGATTCTCGGCAGCTTGTTCATTACGGTGCTTTCCTTTGTAATGATCCTTACCGTGTATGGCCGCTTCTTCCGTTTGTATATGTACACAGCGCTGGCTCCGCTGCCGCTGGCGGCTTTTGCTGGGGAAAGCACACAATCCGTGGGCATATCATTTTTGAAAAGTTATGTCGGCGTGTGCTTAGAGGGTGCGGTCATTGTGCTGGCCTGTGTGATTTACTCGGCGTTTGTCAGTACGCCGACAGTAACCAGCGGTGAAGCGACCACTATTGTGTGGAGCTTCCTTGCCGAAACCGTGTTCAATATGCTCGTACTTGTGGGCTGATAAAAGGCTCTGACCGAATTATCCATGAAATGATGGGGTTATAAATCATGCAAATACCAATCAACAAAGAAATCCGCCATTACCAAGAGGAAATCTTTTTGGGGCTGAATCTGCGGCAGATGATTTGCTCCGGCGCGGCCATTGCCGTGGCAGTTGCCGTATATTTGGGGCTGACCCCGCTGTTGGGTCATGAAACGGCGGGCTGGGTCTGCATTGTGGCCGCCGCGCCGATTGCAGCAGCAGGATTTTTTACTTATGACTGTCTGACCTTTGAAAAATTCCTGCTTGTTGTAATAGACAGCACAGTTATCAGAAACGATTGGCGGCTATGGAAAACTGAAAACAAATATTGCAAAAAGAAAAAAGGTGATAAGCATTGAGATTGAGTGAGTACGCATCTACGCGAAAAACGCGCGGCAGCTATAAAATGCCCCGTTCCGTGCAGCAGAGCATCCCCATCGACAGAATCTATGCAGACGGTGTTTGGCAATCGGAAAATGTGTTCAGCCTGATGTGGCAAATCAGCGACATCAACTACGCCATGCAGAGTGACGCGGCCAAGCAGAATATTTTAACGCAGCTTGGCACGGTCTACGCGGGCATCCCCGCTGACTGCTGGATGCAAGTCTGCATCGTCAGCCAGCGCATGGATGAAAAAGCCTTTGCCCGTGATGTGCTGTACCACCGCGAGAACGACGGCTTTGATGCCCTCCGCGCCGAACGCAACCGCCAAATCAAGGCCAACGCCCGCGAAAATGGAAATGTGGTGCAGCATAAGTACATCATCGTGTCCACGAACAAACCCGGCGTAAAAGAGGCCCGCGAACGCTTTGTACAGGTGCAGGGGCATTTGCTGTCTGCATTTTCCGCCTTGGAATGTGCCGCCACGCCGCTGGACAACCGCGCACGGCTGGAGGTGCTGCACAAGTTTTTCCGCATTTCCGAGGAGGGTCGTTTTAACTTCGACTTTGATAATTGTGCCAAACTGGGGCAGGACTTCCGCGATTCTATCGCCCCGGACTGCATCCGCTTTTGCAAAAAGCATATTGAAATCGAGGATTTTTATGCCAAGTGCATGACGATCAGCGAGTACCCGCAGCAGCTTGATGATAAGTTTATCTCCGCACTGCTTCAACAAGTGCCATACATTGTGTTATCAATTGATATTGAGCCGGTGGAAACCGAGGATGCTTTCAAAGAAATTGACAATGCCCAGATGAAAACCGATGCCGAGAAAGTCCGTTTCAATAAGAAATCCGTGGAAAATCTGGACTTCACTTCCTCCGTACCGCAGCGGACGCAGGAGCAGGACCGCATCATTGCCAACATCCGCAAAGAAATGACGGAGAACGACCAGCAGATGTTTTTAAGCCTGCTCACCGTCACTTACTTTGCTGACACACTGGAAGATCTCGCGTTGGAAACCGATGCACTGAAAACCACGGCGGCAAACTATAACTGCCGATTCACCGAGTTGTATTTTCAGCAGGAACGCGCCTTTAACACGGCCATGCCTTACGGATTGCGCCGCATCGAGAGTGTGCGCACGATGCTGACGAAATCGCTGACAGCACTTGTACCGTTCAATACCCAAGAAATTCTCACACCGGGCGGCATTTGTTACGGCAGAAACGCCGTGACCGGCAATCTCATCATCGGGCTGCGCACTAGCCTTGTCAACGGCAATGCGATGGTTGTCGCCACCTCCGGCGGCGGGTAAATCCATGTTTGTTAAGCTGGAAATTTTGATGCTGTATCTGCGCTTCACAAAAGCACGTTTCTATGTCGTAGATCCCGAAAATGAGTACGCGCCGCTTGTGCAGGAATTGGGCGGCGAGGTTGTGAATATCTCGGTGGACAGCGCTACGCACTTTAATCCGCTGGACTTCAAATACGATAAGGCAACGAAAATTCCTCCCCATGTTGCAAAAGCAGAATTTGTGTTGAGCCTGTGCGAGCAGATAATGGGCAAGGAGCATATTCTGGCCGGTGATAAAAGTCTGATTGACGATGCCCTTGAAAACATCTACAAACCCTTGATGGAATCCCACTATACCGCGCCATGCCCGACTATCAAGGACTTGTGGATGGCACTGAACAATCAGCGCGATAAACGGTCAAAGGAAATCGCGCTTGCATTGCGGATTTTCGCCACCGGCAGTATGCAAGCCTTCGCCCAGCCCACCAACGTGGACATGAGCAACCGCCTGATCTGCTTCAACATCCAGAGCTTGGGGGAACAGCTAAAGCCAGTTGCTATGCTGTCCATGTTGGAGTACATCAACACCGCCGTTATGAGCAACGAACGCAACGACCCCAAGGCCGCCACATGGGTATACTTTGATGAAATCTATCTGCTGCTGCGCGATTCTTTGAGCGCCAATTTCCTGTACACAAGTTGGAAGCGATTCAGAAAGTACAACGCCTACGCCACCGGCATCACGCAAAATGTGCAGGACTGCCTTACCAATGACACCGCCTATGCCATGCTGGCAAACTCCGAATTTGTGGTCATGCTGCGCCAAACCAAGGACATTGACAGCGTGGTGGAGTTGTACGGCCTGTCCGAGCCGCAGCGAAAATACTTGCTTCTGGCTCAGCCCGGCGAGGGCATTATCAAAATGGGCAACAGCCTTATCCCATTCAATAACCCTCAACCGAAAGACACCAAAACATACAAATTACTCACGACCAAACCCGGTGAAATGGAGTGAATCCTATGAGTGAAAATGAAATCCGCGTGCTGTATGTGCAGCCCGGTAAATACCCGGAGGAGCGCACGATTCCCAACACATTAAGGGCATTGCAGGAGCTTGTCGGCGGTGATATTGAATGTTGCCGTCCGTGGAGAGATAGCGTTTGCGTTATCTGCAACGACTCCGGGAAGATTGACGGTTTGCCGCCTAACCGGCTTTACGGACATACAGATTTTCTTGCAGGTTCTTTTGTGGTCTGCGGCAATGGCGGAGAAGACTTTATCAGTTTGACTGATAGACAGGTTTTCTTATATGAAAGGCTGTATCATAACCCTGTTGTCTTTCTCCCCACGCCGCACGGCCTGTTGCCGATGAAATGCACTCCTGAACAGTACGAGCAATTCCAGCGCGATGGCAATAAGCTGAAAATCAAACCCATCGACCACGGAGATCGCTAAGAGCATGATTTTACACAAACAAAAGGCGGGGTGTCGCCCGCCTTAGAATCTCAAAAATATAACCTCATATATAAAGAAAGCAGGAGGACACCACCATGACCGAACCTAAGTTTATGACCCCTGCCCACCGTAGGGCATACTTAACCCACCTCAACCGCTGCAAGGCAATGGACAGCTACCACCGCGCACTGATTTACACCCTGACTGCCGTACCCGCACTCCGCAACAACATTGAAGTTGCTTCGACTTTGAAAAAGATGAAATCAAGCCGGAATCACTGGCCGCCGGTTGGCAGACCGGCGGCACAGTCAAGCTGACCCATTTTGCTATAACCTTTGGAATGGGTACTCTGACAAATCCTGCACACCCTATGACCTGTTCGACTGTTCCTTTGCGCCGTATATGTACGAGGCCGTAAAACCGCGCTACCCGGAATATACGCGCCAGTTGGACGATATGGTAATTGACGATGTCCGGAATTAAAGCAAAGCGCAAGCAGCTTGTGCGCAAAACACTTATGCGGGCCAAGGCGCAGGGCGAACGCGCCGCCGAGCAGCGGCAGGAATTACCCGAAGAATACGCACAAACCGAGGTGCAGCAGGCATTTCCGATGTGGCTGCCCGTACAGGCAACACCGCCAAAAGCACCACCCGCATCAGCTACCGCAAGTTTCGTGCAATGCAGGAGAAGCGGAAAAATCTCACCTTGCAGGGCAGCACCCAATCTGCATCAAAACCGACTGAAAAAGAGAAAGTCACTGTTCCCACGCAGACCGAGCGCAGGGAAATGTTCAAAAAGAAGCGCTTCCGGCAAAAGGCCATCGCAGCCAAAACACCAGCGCCGCAAGCCCCGGTGCCGTCATCGGCCACACCGGCACCGCCGCCTTACCAAGCCCAAATGCAGCAGCACTTAAAGCGGCAGCACTTGACCCGCGAGGCTGTGCGCCGCTATCTGCAAAAGCAGACGGCTGCCACAGCGACGGGCAATACCTCTCCCATCGTTACCCACGCACCCAAACTGCCCACAATCAGCAGTAAACAAGCCACGGTTGAAGCAATCAGCCGTGGCGTTCATTATATCGCAGCCAAAATCAAAGCCCTGCTCTCCCAAACTGTGCGGCACGCCGCGCAATCGCTGTTGGCGCTGCTTGGTGCGGGCGGCGTGGTGCTGTTGCTGGCGATGGTCATAGGCGCGGCTGCGGCGGTGATCGGCTCCCCGATGGGCATCTTGTTTGCCGATGAATCCGGCGACCCGAACAGCATCCCTATTGCCGAAATCGTAGCCGACACCAACGCCGACTTCGGCGCGGCCGTCAATGACATCGTATCCGCCCACCCGGAGTGCAGCGAAACCACCATCACATACGACTACGAGGACGGTCATACATGGGCAAGCTACTGGCCGGAGGTGCTGGCCATCTTTGCAGTACATACCAACCTCAACTCTGATAGCGACGTTGTCGTTATCAATGCCGCCCAAATGCAGCGCATCCAAGACACCTTTTGGGCTATGCACGAGATCACCTACGAGGTCGAAGAAGTAGACACCACTCCCGAACCCACCGAGGACGACCCCGACCCGGAGCAGCAGACCGACTATATTTTGCACATCACCGTCAGCAGCAAAACTGTGGATGAACTGGCCGAGTTGTACAATTTCACCCAAGACCAAAAAGACATTTTGCACCAGCTGCTATCCGAGGAAATGCGCCCCAGCCTGCTTGCTCTGTGCGGCGGGATTGCTGTTGCCGATGGCGAGTTGTGCTGGCCGCTGCCGGGGCACACTTATATATCCTGCCACTTCGGGGAAGTGGACGCCTTCGGCAATGCCGGGCATCGCGGCACAGATATTCCCGCACCGGAGGGAACACCCATCTTGGCTGCCCACAGCGGCACGGTGCTGGTCAGCGGCTGGAACGACAGCTACGGCAATCAGGTGCTGCTGGATAACGGCGCTGGACTTTCCACGCGGTACGCCCATATGACGCAAACTGCCGTTACCGCAGGTGAAGCGGTAAGCAGGGCAGATTATAGGTTATGTAGGCAGCACCGGCGACAGCACCGGCAACCACCTGCATTTTGAGGTGATGCAAAACGGCGTGAGAATGAACCCCTTGGAGTTAGTGTTCGCACAGTAGTCTGCAACATGATTTTGGGTTTATTTAATAAGATACCCATATTAAGCGCTATATCGACCAGGGTATTCCTCCGATTTGTCACTGCTTACCCGTTAGCTTGAACCAGCACTGGGTCGTTCCATTCAAATATACTAACGGTTCTGGCTGGGATAGCAATAGAGACAGGTTCTCAAACCAATGCCATAGGACCGACACAAATTGGCAAGTCAACGCAACAAAGCGCGCTTGTCTATCGGGTCGAGGATATTGCCCAAATGCTGTCCATCAGCCTGCGGGCAGCTTATACACTGTGCAACACAACAACGGATTTCCGTGTGCTGCATATAGGTACTTCGATCCGAGTCAGCAAGGCCAGCTTTGACGCATGGCTTGCCCGCATTGAGGAGGCTTAACTATGGCATACATCAACAAACGCGGCGACGGCTAACACTCGATTTGAAGCCAGGCAGCGGCAGTTCTAATTTGCAGACCTCTGCAAAGATTCAACGCATCAAGATTTGCACCCGCCCACTCCGTAGGCTTCGACCAAGGCGTTGATCAGCACCCACGCAAGCGCCGCAGCGGCGAGTAGCCGGAGCACCGGCACCCATTGCCCCCTAAGTTTAGGCCTGTACGATACCCCATACAGCGCTTCAGAACTGGGGGCAAAGCTGCTTTTCCTGTGTATTTTCACTCTCATGAAGATTGCAGAATCACTTTTTGTGGATAAACAGACATGACGAGGCTTATATCGGAAGTGGAAAGGTTACTCCATTCCGTATTGCGAAAAGCATCCTTATGGAGTCCAATCGCCATTGCGAGTTCTTCGGTTTCACCTACGGATAGCTGCGACGGCTTTTTTGCCAGAGGGTTCAGCGATTCGAAAATTTCCGGGGAAACCAAATTTCGCCAGCCATCTTTTTCCGCTCCGCAATAATCAAAACGATAGTATGTCAACAATGGGGAATCCGACACCTTCGTCACAGATATATGAAACAGTGCGTACTTTTCTGACAGGGAATCCGAAAAAATTGATTCCCGATCGATGTTATATTCCTGTAAAAATGCTTCCCCGTCAACAATTTCAGCACCGATCAATTCTATTTTCAGACCATTCCACTCGATAGGCTTTTGCGGATACCCATAACAATCCTCGGTTGCCAAATAAGTACCATTTAAGCGTGTGATTCTCAGGCCGATTGCGAAAGAGAGAACCAGCAAAAGGAGCAAAAGCAGAATCGCACGATGATGAAGTCGTTTGTTTTTTCACTTCAAACCTCCTCGTGGCAATTCTTGTCCACATTCACAATCCGGCCCTCACGCATCGCTATGATTTCATCCGCAAGCGATTCCATTTGCTGGCGATCATGGCAGGTCAGCACAATCAGCTTTCCCTTTTGGCGCAGTTCACGCAAAAGGTCACGTATTTCTTTTATTCCCGACTCATCCAACGCATTGAATGGCTCGTCCAACAGAATCAGATCAGGTGATTCAACGATAGCGGCTGCGATTCCAAGGCGCTGCTTCATGCCGAGAGAATATTTGCGGAAGGGCCTTTTGTCGGATGGGTTCAGTCCGACACGACGCAACGTATCGCCAATCTGCGCTTGCGAAACAAGTCGTTTGATATCACAGAGAAGAGAAAGATTTTTTGCGCCAGTGAATTCATCGATAAAGATTGGGTTCTCCAGCAAAAGGCCAATGCTTCGCGGGAATGAGATACCCTTACCAATGATTTCTCCATCGATTGACACGGTGCCCATTGTGGGAAGCACAAGGCCACAGATCACGCGCATAAGCATGGTTTTGCCACTTCCATTGATTCCTTGAATCCCGTAAATCCGTCCCCCGTTTTCGCCGGAAGCACAGGAAAAACAGGCATTGATATCATCCAGAACAACATTGCCCTGAATCACCTTGGTAAGATGGTTGATTTCAACTTTCATTGCGGCCTCCTTTGAAGTCCGGGAAACAAGTCAAGTTGTAAAAACAGGAACATACCGATGAAGCATACGATTCCGGCAAATATAAGGTAGAAAAGCAAGCCTGCCCTTTCGTCGAATCCAGCGGGAGACATGGCTCTACAGCGAATCAGCATGGCATAGCAGAGAAAAGGAGATGGAAACTCAGTGAATGAGACGGCCACAAGGCAACTTATGGCAAACACCTGTCCCCAGACAAAAGAGCAAAAGATGCAAAGGCAAAAGGCAAGAAGCGAGATTGCCAACGCAAAACCGAAAGGCAAAAGGCAGGTCAAAGCATCGCAAGGCAATACATCATACGGCAAAATGGTAAAGCAAGACAAACCATTTGTAAAAAAGCAGAATACGCATACAGAGCAAAAGCCGACTGCAAAGTAAAGCAGATTCCACACGGTTAGCGCAAGACATTTGCTGAACCACCACAAGGCTCTGCTCTTTGCCCGCAGCAGAACATGAATGCCTGCCCCGCTGGCGTCCCGAATCGGATATAAGAGAGCAGTGTAAATACAAAAGTACATGAGTGTAAACCATGTAAGTGGAACCTGAAACACTTCTGTTCTGGCATCCGTAAACGGATAGCAGCCCCGAAATATCTGCATATAATATTGAATGGTAGTATATTTGCCGTAGCTATCGGGCTTTTGCATATCCGCAATCATGCAGCCAATCAAAAACAGCGCTGCTTCCGCGATCAGGAAGAAACGATTCGTTCGGATATAGTTCTTGATATCCCGCAGGAGCAATCGAATAAAACTGTTCTTCACTTTAAAAAGTCCTTTCTGGTAACGGCAAAGTGCAGAAACAGAGATTCAAGAAACAGAATACAGATGCCTGAGAGAAAATAGCGCCAAACTGTATTTTCGGCAATTCGATTCACGGAGAAAGAAACGCTCTTTTGCAGCCTGTATAGTTTCGGTGTAACAGGAAACGAACACATCCACAAAGCCAAAAGGCAGACGCCCCATGAGAGTATGCTTCCGAGCTGGTGCGATTCGCAGGAAAGATTGATTGACAGGAAAAGAATCGATACCAGCAAGACTGTGAGCCAGATCGTCATAGCCTGCCAGACAATCAAGGAGCCTGTTTTGACAGGGGTTATTAACGTTTGGCCCGTCATATAGGCATAGTAGCTTGCTCCGCTTTCCCATGTACAAGGTTTGCTACCTCGAAACAGCAGAGCACCCAATGCAATGGACGGGATCGAAACCGCCATCACCGCTCTGAACGCAATGAAAAGGAGCGCAGCAAGGAGATTGCGGGCAAGCCGTGATCTATTATCTAACGCACAAATGACAAAGGGCTGCTCTAAAATGAACTTCAGTTGGTGTACAAGGCCAAGCGTCGGGGGAATCAGCAGCATTAAAAGGAAGCTCGGTTGAACGCCTGTCATCATAGTGTCGGCAAAGCACAGCTCCACACCCTGTTTATGCCATTTATGCAACCAGAAAAGTGCATTGCCGGTTGCAAGCGCAACGCACAAAAGCGAATAAACCAGCAATCGCTTTCTATAAGTTACCCAAAATTGCCGATAAATTGTCAAAGCACATCACTCTTATTCCGCTTCAAGAAATACATGGTCATGCTGCCGATGGGGACAGCTAAGAAGTAAATTGCAATCGTAACCCATTTCACATTGACCGCAGGCTGGAAGGGCAACAGAATTGCAAACAACGAGACCGAATCCATCTGAAGCCAGTTGCAGATAAAATACAGGATCAGGTAGAGCAAGAAAGGAAACAGCGCAGGCTGCAGAGGATTTCTTGTAGCTACCGATACTGCCAGGGCAATGATTTCCCATGCGCCAACCAATAAAGCATCCATTATAATATAGATGACGGTGTACTGCAGCGGCTTATGATAAAACAGATGCGCCATCAGGCTGCGATTGCTGATTCCGTAAAGGTTGGTAAGCGCTTCCGGCCGGACAAGCGGCAAATATAAGGCGGTGCCTGCAAAGTCGAAGAACAAGATTGTCGCTGTCAAAAAGGCGGAGGCAATAAAAATCGTCAGAGCCTTGGCAAACAGATAGGCGGATTTTTTTCGGCGCACAAAAATCTGCATCACATAGCCCGTGCTAAAGTCCCATGATACAGTATCCGAAAACGGAAAGGCACAAAGGAACGGAAGAAGCATATACAAAAGGGTAGGCCAGACAGTGGAGGAGTCCATCCCGATCCAATGCCCGTATGCAGAGTGAGGAGTAAGAAAAAAATCTCCTTGCCAACTCGACAGCCACTGGTCAAGGGAAGAACCCCGAATATGATATGGAGAAGGGAAATGACGATGCCTGTCAGCAGAGAGAGATACAGCCGCTTGCTTCCAAAACAGCGCTTCAGCTCAAAACATAGAATGCTTTTCATGGTCACATATCCGTTTCTGTGTGCATGGCAGGAGCATTAGGCTAACGCCAGCCACTCTTCGTTCATCACATTGTCGGCGGTCTTGACTTCGGTCACCGCATTACCGCCGAGGTTTGCCCTCAGATATAAGTCACTCAACTCGATTTCCGCTCTCACATAGTAAAGGACCGTGCAAGTGCGTGTCTCCCCCGGGGCCAACATGAGCTGGAACTGGTTCTTTTCACCGGAAGCAACCGCGGGCAAGTCAGATGTGACAGCCTCGCTGCAAGTCGTTTCTGTTGCGATGGAACCGTCAACACAGCATCGAATGGACAGGTTGTTCAGATAAGCCTCGGCCTCTGCGCTGCCGGAATTTGTCAGATTCACCGTAACAGTCAGATATTCATAGTTTTCGTTCTTCTCACCGAAGGTGTCTATCCCCTCCTGTAACTTATCCTGCGGAATCTGAGCCGCAGCCTCCCCCTTTTCAGCGCCCGCCACAGAGATAGTTACCTGTTGGTCACCGAAGTAATCGCACGTCAGGCTTTCGCCCCTTGCTTTCAGATTTTCGGAGGCTATCGTGTAAAATGCATAGTCTGTCAGGGTGTCGCTTGCGATGCCGTCCAGCAGAGTCGGATATTTCTGCGCCCAGGGGAAATCGGAAAGGTTTCGGCGGTTGCCCTCTACGTCGGTCACAAAAACCTGCGGCAAGGACGCAACCGTTTCATTGGAACCGTTTTGTTCATTCGTCTCCGAATTGGAGCGTCGGTGGTCTGTTGCTGGATAGTGCTTTCTGCATCCGAACCCCCGACTGCCTGCGATGCGCTGTCTGAGGAGGTCTGGCACCCGGTGAGCAGTGCAGACATTGACAGCGAAACAAGAATCACGGCAAAGGGACGAAGCGCTTTCTTTGAAACTCTCATATTGGTTCCTCCGTTCTGGTGTGAATTGAGTCAGGGTAGTGCAACATTTATATAATAACAAACTAAATATAGCTGTAGCACGCCGCAGCCAAAGCCGTTGACCTCTTGGCGCAAGAGTTCAGTGCGATTTGTTTTCTCTAATAGCCAGTTCGTGTATTGGCTTATTGCAGTGAATCGTTGAAAGTGCAAAAAGTGATTCGATATCGCAAAGCCAATACACGAACTGGGACACTCAGAGATAAAACAAGGAATTTATAATACTACTATCTCATCATACGGAATCCGGACTCCATTGGCCCCACGCGCTAAATTCATATCCATAATTGGGCGCTGCATAGATGGCCGCATATGGATAACTCGGCGAGCCATCGTGCACCCAGTTGCGCATCCGATATACGCCTACATTAGAGATAGAATATGTATATCCATGAGAGCAATCGTTGGCAGTGGGGGAATAATTATTATCTGCTCCAACCACATGTGCGGTAAAGGAGTGTTCTATGCCTTTTACCCACATATAGACGTTGGTATCATCGGTCTTTGAGCGCCATTCCGTCCTTTGGGGCAAGCCACCGCTAAATTTGAAGGTGAAGTCAGTGTCGGCAGAATTGGATGCAAAGGCTGCCGTAGCCGCCATAAGCGCTACAATGCAGGCCACAGCAAAAGAAAGAAAAGATTTTCTTGACGTAGTCATAAGAGTTCCTCCATTTTAAAAGCAACTTGTATCGGGTTTGTTTCGGGGCGGATATATTCAGCATCTGCGCGCCGATGCTGGGAACCTTTGCTGTGCCCCCAAAATACCACAGCGTTTCACCGAAATCTACAAAACCTGCGCAAGTGACAGAAAATCGTGCGTGAACGCAAAAGCGTGTCTGCCCCCACCGGAGGCAGACATGCCGAGCAGCCAATGCTTTTAACGATAAAATTCCTGATACAGCCGCCGCAGAATATCCAGCTTTCGGTCACTGAAAGCTGCACCGTGGCTAGTAGGTGCTGCAAACTCCTGCGCCAGATCGGTCAACAGCTGCACGCGGTTCTCGCTCATCTTTTGCAGCGGAAGGGTGCGGCTCTTTTCACCGTACAGCAGATAATCCAACGAAACATGAAGCGCTTCCGCCAGTGCTGCCGCGTTTTCCAGCGTCGGCACGGCAGTATCGTTTTCATACGAGCCGATGGTCGAAGCTGATTTGCCAATTTTCTCGCCCAACTGCTTTTGCGACAGGTGTGCGTCCCTACGCAATTTACAGATGCGCTTGCCCATATCAAACATACCAAACGGCCCCCTTCCACTACCTTATAGTGTACCGTTTGACACACCGATATATCTGTTATATAATCAGGAAAATAACAGCAAATCTGCGATTTTAGGCAAGATACTTGACAACAAGGGGGTAAAAGATTATGTTTGCAGCAGATGCCCGCAAGCACACGCCGGGCAAAAATGCCGAAAAGGAGAACTTTTCCATGCGCATACTGGTTTGCGATGATGACGCGGCCTTTGCCGGTCAGCTGGCGGAAAAGATAGAGGCCATCGTAAAGCCGCAGATTCCGCGCTCCACGGTTGATTGCGCCACAGATGCAGCGCTGCTGCGTGCTTTGCCGCTGGCAAAATACGATCTGGCTTTTTTGGATATTGATATGGGCCCGCTGAACGGCGTTGATCTGGCCCGTCGCCTGCATGAGCTGCGCCCCGATATGCTGCTGATTTTTGTGACGAACTACATCGAATACAGCCTGCAGGGGTACGAGGTGCAGGCGTTCGCTATCTGCTGAAAGCCGAGATGCCGCAAAAACTGGAGCGTTATGTGCAGCAGGCCCTTACCGCATACCGCAAGACCCGCGATACGGTTCGCATATTTTGCGATGGTGAGGA
>ENA-OQCN01000268-OQCN01000268.1-human-gut-metagenome-genome-assembly--contig:-NODE-268-length-27603-cov-2.067004_pt1 | contig 27603 bp, 30 predicted proteins | sample MGYA00242497_ERZ504576 | MGnify/ENA primary metagenome ERZ504576 (study PRJEB26092, sample SAMD00036296) | human gut metagenome | host: Homo sapiens | study: EMG produced TPA metagenomics assembly of...
ACCGTATTTTCGATAGCTTTGATAGCAGCTTTTTTCACTTGTGGGTGATGAGTAAGCCCTAAATAATTATTAGAAGCCATCATCAAAAATTCTTCATTATCTTTTAGAACTTTAGTGGCAGAAATGGGAATATAAGTTATAGGTTTCCGATATAATTGTTGTTGATGTAAAATTTCTATTTCAGTTAAATATTTATTTAAATTATCTTGCATGATAAACTCCATTTCAATTTATAAATTAATATCTACAAGTACGGGTTGTCTTTCAAGATAATTTGCAAAACTGTGATATCTACAGGCGTTTTTACAAAAAATACTCGACCACCTTGATTGCTATGTAGTGGTTTCATTTTAGTAATGCGGTGATAAATATTATTGGCAGATACATAACCGATAATATAATTAGGGTCATCAGACCAACATAATTCTCCTACGACATTTGGAGCAGATAAAACTTTACTAGCTAAGACAAGAGCTTCTTGTACATGATTGTCTGTATAGCCTAATTCATCAAAATGTTTTTTTGCTTGTAATGTATCTTTAAAATCCATGCGACTGACGCGAATTCCTCTCATGCCTGTATTATCCAAGCGTTTTCCAGTAGTGGCATCAATTAAAATAGCACCACGCATATTTTCTTGTAGTGATAATAAAGATGATATAGCATTATCTATGGCTATTTTAGAAATACCTGCATTGGCTAAAAATTCACAAGCATTTTTATGTCCATCACTTACATCAATAGCTGTATACGTTTCCATCTTAAGCATGGGAATAGTTATGATGTCTTTAGGTTTAACTTCTTCAATAGTAAGGCGGATAAAATCTGCTCTGCCTTTTTCATGAGTTAAAGCTCGTTGAATTAATTTTTCTGTGATTGTAGTTAAATCTTGTGTTGTAATCAAACGTTCGGCACCGGAAATATGATGACCACCATGTTCATGGGCTCCACCTTGAGCTGAACGCATACGAATACTATAGAGCATAAATATTATCTCCTTTTATGAATTATTTTCTTTAAGATATTTACCAAAATAGGGGAAGCTATAGCAGTGAAGATAAGTCCAGGAATGGTAAATAAAATCATGGAAAATGTCAAAGCTCCTAGATTGCCTAGAAAGAAAAATAGACTAAATCTAGCGATGAGTGAAGCGATAGGGCCAGCAAAAATTATCATATAAAGATGATTTTGAGCTAAATATAAAAGTAGACCAACAATTAGACGAAATTGCATGGCAATAGCTACATTTAATATATTTTGTGTACCTAAAGCTAAACAGATTACACTAGATAAAATGCCACTGATGATATATTTTTTAAAACCAAAGACACTACAAATAGCTACAGCCAGTGGAGCTGATAATTGGAATTCAATGCCAGGAATGATATTAGGAATTTTGATTGAGCCTAATATAGAAATCATGGCAACTAAAATAGCGATTTCACAAAGTGTAGAAGTTTTATATCTCATATCGTCAACCTTTCTATAATTTTAGTTAACATTTTAAAGAAAGATAAGATATTTGTCAAATAAAAAACAGATATAGATTTCATAAGAAAAATATAATCTGTAGATTAGTTTTGTTTAATTAAAGATTTTTTTTAGTTTTGTAAAAGGAATGGTCAATAATCCTAGGGCAAGTAAAACAGTGAATAGACCGATTAAAGATAAGATAGTAGGTATTTCTTGATAGAAGAAAATACCAAAGAGCATAGCAGCTATAGGTTCACCAGAGGCTAAAATGGCAACTTTGCCAGCTTCGACATAATTTAAAGCTACAGTAAAGCAAATATATGGCAATACAGAAGTAAGCAAAGAATGTAATAATAAAAATCCACTCATAGGCGCTGGGGCAATTTGAATGATTTCCCAAACTTTTAGCCAATCAGTAAAAGGCAGTAAAGCTATGCCAACAGCCATTAAGCTATAAATTGTAACTGTGAAAGAATGATAGCCTTTAAGCATAGCGATTTTGGAGAATATACTATATGTACCGTAGAAAAATGCACCTAAAGTGCCAATGATAATACCGATGGTAGTCCATTTCATAGCACCGACTTCTTCTAAGACGCCACTAGATAAGATACAACCAATCAAAGCCAAAATAGCACAAACAGTTTTTTGCAAAGTGAGTTTTTCTTTGAATAAAATACTAGCTAAAATCAATACAAATATAGGGGCAAGGCTCAATAAAACAGCAGATAAGGATAAGGTTAATTCATTTATGGCGAAGTTATAACAAAGATTTAGACCTAACATACTAAAAATACCAGCACAAATAAAAATCCATAAATCCTTTAATTTGATTTTGAGTAATTTTTTGTCTAAGCATAGTAAACCGGCAATAATAATGATAATAGCAACAATGATGCGAGTTTCAACAATAGAAACACTATTTAGACCTAATTCGCTAAGTTTTCGGACGAATCCCCGCAGAACCCCACATTATGCCCGACAAAATGGGAAAAATTTGAATCCATTGCTTCAATTTCATAAAATAACGCTCCTAAAATAAATTTCATATTTTAAGATTATACTATGTTAATATTTGACTAACAATATATTGACTTTAAAGGAATAAATTAATGAAATGTAACCATAAAAAGAGCTTATTAAAGATTTTTCAATCCATAATAAGCTCCACAAAAATTATACATTAGATTAAGATTTAATTAATATATAGGTTTTGATTTGAAGACATAAGTGTATTTATGTCAGAGGTATAATAATAGCCTACAATATATTATTAATATTATTGTAAACTATGTGCGCTGTGATAAGATGCTTCTTCTTCGTCATCTCTTTTAGTAATAAGTCTATAAGTGATGAGATTTGCTAAGAAGCCTAAACAAATAATCCCTAAAGTTAAAGCAGTAATTGTTGGATTATTTATATAAAGGGAAAGAATAAAACTTGCAATAGCTACCAATAAAGCACGAATAACAAGAACAGTTTTCATAATGAAATTCCTCCTGATTTAAAAAATATATATAAAATGTTGTATAATTTTTTTCGTGAAAATTTATTTCGGTTATTATTATAACGCTTTATAATCAAGAGTCAATGAATTTGAAGAAAAGTTTATATCTTAAAATTGTTGTTCAAATATAGCTATTTTCAAAAATTTTTAATATATAAAAATAGGCGTATTATTTGCGCAAAAGATAGAATTTAATATTATAATAAAGATTATAAGTATAAAAAATAATTTATGGTGATAGATTATGAGTAATTTTGATTTTTTAAAACAAAAATTTCCAGTATTAGCAAATTTAGGTGGTTTAGCAGAAAAATATTTATATACAGACCCTAATTCTTGTTTAATTAAATTAGGCATGATAGGGGAAACTGTTGTAAATTTAATTTTTGAATATGATAACATAAAAAAACCAACAGAAGATAAAGCGGTAAATCGTATAAATATTTTAATTCGTGAAGGTTATATTGATGAACAACTTAAAAATATTTTACATGCTTTGCGTAAAGCAAGAAATAAAGCTGTTCATGAAAATTATGAAAAGCCTTGTGGTCTTTTATTAGAATTTGCCTATGTGCTTAGTGAGTGGTTTATGCAAACTTATGGAGATTATAGATATGAACACAGACCATTTATTTTGCCTAAAAAAGAAGATATTTATTATACAAATATTGAAGAAAACGAATTACAACAATTAACACAATCTGCATTGCAAACAGCTTCTAAAGCAAAAATTATTAAAAGAGATAAACGTTTGAATTTAATAAAATCGGCAACAGATAGATTAAAATTAACAGAAGAACAGACAAGATACATCATTGATGCACAACTAAGAGAAGCTGGGTGGCAAGTAGATACAAGAAATATTCGCTATAGCAAAGGCTCAAGACCACAGAAAAATGTAAATATGGCAATAGCGGAATGGCCTACAATGACAGATAAAAAAACTACAGGTCATGTAGATTATGCGTTATTTACTGATTTAAAACTTGTAGCAGTAGTAGAAGCTAAAAGTATAGATAAAGATATTTTATCTGTAATGGATTATCAAGCAAAAGAATATGCTAGTCAAATTATAATTGATGAAAAATATTTAATTGGTCAATATGGTGAGTATAAAGTTCCTTTTGTATTTGCGACAAATGGTAGACCGTATTTAAAACAGATAGAAACAGCTTCGGGTATTTGGTTTAGAGATTTACGCAGTAGTTTAAATTATCCTGTAGCTTTGAGAGGTTTTAAATCTCCAGAAGGACTTAAAGAATTATTGCAATTAGACATAGAAAAAGTAAATAGTGAATTAACAAATTATAATCAAGGCTTTTTAGTAGATAAGCAAGGTTTGAATTTGAGATATTACCAAGTAAATGCGATAAAAGCAACTGTTGATGCTATCGTAGCAGGCAAGAAAAATATTTTATTAGCTATGGCTACAGGTACAGGAAAGACTCGCACTATTTTAGGCATGATATATCTATTTTTAAAGACAAAGAGATTTCACCGCATATTATTTTTAGTGGATAGAACGAGTCTAGGTGAGCAAGCTTATGAAACTTTTCGTGAAGTAAAGCTTGAAGAATTGATGACTTTAGATGAAATCTATAATATAAAAGGGTTAAATAATAAACAGATAGATAGAGAAACTAAAATACAGATAGCAACTGTACAAAGTATGGTTAAAAGATTGTTGTATCAAAATGATGAAGATGGTGAAAAATATAATAAAATGCCGTCTGTTAGCGATTTTGATTTAATCATTGTAGATGAAGCTCATAGAGGTTATATCTTGGATAGACAAATGAGCGAAGAAGAACTTTTGTATAATAATCAACAGGATTATATCAGTAAATATCGCTATGTCATTGAATATTTTGATGCTGTCAAAATAGGGCTTACAGCTACACCAGCACTGCATACTACAGAAATTTTCGGCGAACCAGTATTTACTTATTCTTATCGTGAAGCTGTTAATGATAGATTTTTGGTAGACCATGATGTACCGCATAATATTCGTACAAGATTATACAATGAAGGTATAGTCTATCATAAAGGCGATAATATGTTACTTTATGATACAGCTACAAAAGAGGTAACAAATGTAGCTTGCTTAGAAGATGAAGTTCATATCGAAGTGGATAAATTTAATCGTGAAGTAATCACCGAAGATTTTAACCGCAAAGTCTTAATCGAAATCATAGAGAGTATCAGTCGAAAAAATAATCAAAAAGATGAAGATAAGCAAGGAAAAGTATTAATTTTCGCTGTTGACGATAATCATGCAGATTTAATCGTAAAAATCTTAAAAGAAATTTGCCCTGATTATAATATTCCTAGTGATACAATTATCAAAATCACTGCTAGTGCAGGTCAAGGCAATAAAGACCGTATTTTAGAATATATACGTCGTTTTAAAAATGAAAAAGATCCTTCTATTGTCGTTACTGTAGATTTGTTGACTACAGGTGTTGATGTGCCGAAGATAGATACTTTAGTATTTTTACGCAGAGTGAAATCTCGTATTTTATTTGAACAGATGTTAGGCAGAGCAACTCGTCTATGTCCGCAAATTGATAAGACTTGTTTTGAGATTTATGATCCTGTAGGTGTATATGAAGCTTTAGATAGTGTAAATACTATGAAACCTGTTGTGGTAAATCCTAATATCAGCATAGGAGATATCATCAATAAAATAAAAGAAGATAATGGCATATATACAGCAGATGAACTGAAATATAAACAAAATCAATTAGAGCAATTAGTCGGTAAATTAAATCGTAAACAGCAATCTATGAGCGATAAAAAGAAAAAAGATTTTAAGACAATGACAGGTAAATCAATGACTGATTTTATTGACGAATTGAGAGCTTTGCCAGTAGAAAAAATTAGCTCTTATATACAAGAGCATGAAAGCTATTTTATTTTTTTACAAGAAAAAGATGCTTGTCATGGCAAGACTCGCATTATTTATGAGGGTGAAGATGAAGTAGTATCTCATACTAGAGATTATGGAAATACGCAAAAACCACAAGATTATATAGAAAGCTTCACTCAATATTTAAAAGATAATATGAATGAAGTAATGGCTTTGAAATTAATCTGTATAAAACCTAGCGATTTAAAACGTGAAGATTTAAAAAGATTATGCTTAAAACTAGATAGTAATGGTTTTAGTCAAACACATTTAAATACAGCTTTAAACCAAATGACTAATCAAGAGATAACAGCAGATATCATCAGTATAATTCGTCAATGTATGTTTGGCAGTGCTAGAGTTAGTCATGAAGAACGTATAAAAAAGGCTATGGAAAAATTGAAAGCAAATCATTATTTTTCTGTAAGTGAAGAAACTTTCTTGAAAAGCATAGAGAAATATTTATTGCATGAGTCTGTAATCAATAAAGAAACCTTTGATACAGATACAAGATTTGTAAAAAAAGGTGGTTTTAAAACTATTGATAAAAAATTTGGCGGACATTTAGCAGAAATTATAGTAGAATTAAACCAATATTTATATGAAGATGGAGGAAAAATAGCTTGAATACACAAGAGATAGTAGGAAAACTTTGGAATTTATGTAATGTACTAAGAGATGACGGTATAACTTATCATCAATATGTAACAGAACTCACTTATATTTTATTTTTGAAAATGGCAAAAGAAACAGGTGTAGAAGCAAATATTCCTGAAGTATATCGCTGGGATAATTTAGTAAATAAAAGCGGTATTGAATTAAAAAATTTCTATAAAGAATTATTAGATAAATTAGGCACTAATACTACAGGCAGAATTAGAGAGATTTATCAAGGTTCAGCGACTAATATTGAAGAACCAAAGAATTTAGAAAAAATAATTAAAACTATAGATGAACTTGATTGGTACAGTGCCAAAGAAGAAGGCTTGGGCAATCTTTATGAAGGTTTGCTCGAAAAAAATGCCAATGAGAAAAAATCTGGAGCGGGGCAATATTTCACCCCTCGTGTACTCATTGATGTGATTGTAGAGCTTGTAGCACCACAAGCAGGCGAACGTTGTAATGATCCAGCTTGCGGAACTTTTGGCTTTATGATTTCTGCAAATAATTATGTAAAATCTCAAACTGATGATTATGATGATTTAGATGAAGAACAAAGTGATTTTCAATATAAAGAAGCTTTTACAGGTTGCGAATTAGTACATGATACGCATAGATTGGCTTTGATGAATGCAATGCTTCACGATATTGATGGCGATATCATGCTTGCTGATACATTATCCAATCAAGGAAAAGCATTAAAAGATTTTGATGTAGTGCTTGCCAATCCTCCTTTTGGTACGAAAAAAGGTGGCGAACGTGCAACACGTGATGACTTCACTTATCCTACGAGCAATAAACAGTTGAATTTCTTGCAACATATTTATCGTAGTTTAAAAGCCAATGGCAAAGCTAGAGCAGGTGTTGTACTTCCAGATAATGTATTATTTGCTGACGGTGATGGCGAAAAAATCCGTGCTGATTTAATGGATAAATGCAATCTGCATACAATTTTGCGATTACCTACAGGGATTTTCTACGCTCAAGGTGTAAAAACGAATGTATTATTTTTCACACGTGGCAAAACAGATAAAGATAATACAAAAGAAGTGTGGTTCTATGATTTAAGAACGAATATGCCTTCTTTTGGTAAAACAAATCCACTCAAAAAAAGTGATTTTGCCGATTTTATCAAAGCTTATACAGCAGAAGATAGACATAAAATACAAGATGAAAGATTTTCTGTATTTACAAGAGAGCAAATCGCCGAAAAAGGCAATAGCCTTGATTTAGGCTTGATAAAAGATGATAGCATCTTAGATTATGAAGACTTGCCAAATCCTATTGATTGCACAGAAGAAATGATTGCAGACTTGTCTGAAGCACAAGCCTTGCTTAGTGAAGTTGTAAATGAATTAAAATCCTTAGAAAATGGTGAGGCTTAAAATGGCAAAGAAAAAACAAATAGAGTTAACCATAGAAGAAAAATTACAAAATGCCTTAGTACCAAAAGAAGAACAACCATATAAAATACCTAGTAATTGGTGTTGGACATATATACATAACATAGCAATTGTTGTAACAGGGAAAACACCAAGTAAAAAAAATAAAGAATATTATGGGGGTAAGTTTCCTTTTTTTAAACCAGCTGATTTAGATGCAGGTAGAAATATGCAATATGCAACAGAATATCTATCAGAAAAAGGAAAATCTATATCTGTAATAATTCCTGAAAAAGCAACTGGAATTTGTTGTATAGGAACAATAGGAAAATGTGGATATTTTTTAGTTGAAGGAACAACTAATCAACAAATAAATACAGTAATTTCAAAAATAAATCCTTTATATAGTTATTATTTTTTTAATACAAATAGTTTTGTTAGAGAATTAATATCTAAAGCATCAGCAACAACGATAGCTATAGTTAATAAAAGTAAGTTAGAATCATGTTTATTTCCTGTTGCTCCATTAAATGAACAGCAAAGAATAGTAAACAGGATAGAGTCTTTATTTGTTAAATTGGATAGAGCAAAGGAATTAATAGAAAATACTTTAGCTCAATTTGAACAAAATAAAATGGCAATACTGCATAAAAGCTTTTACTGGTGAAATTAACAGTAAAATGGAAGAAAAGAAAATAATATTAAATGAAAAAATTTTTAATAAAGTTAAATTAAAGAATGTCATAAAATTAATTTCAGGTAGAGATGTTAGTGTAAGTTTATGTAATGATAAATCTATAGGAATACCATATATTTTAGGTGCAAGTAATATAAAAGATAATAAATTTTTTATTGAACGATGGATAGAAAATCCAGTAGTAGTATCAGAAAAAAACGATATATTACTCAGTGTAAAGGGAACAATAGGAAAGCTTTATTTACAAAAAGAAGAAAAAATAAATATTAGTAGACAAATAATGGCATTAAGAGCTTTAAATGAATTAAATACGCATTATCTATATTATTTTTTATTGAGAGAATGTGAACGATTAAAATTTGAAGGAAATGGATTAATACCAGGAATTTCAAGAAAAGATATTTTAGATTTAAATATTTTATTACCTACTCTTGAAGAACAACAGGAAATTGTTAATATTTTGGATAATTTATTGGCTAAATATAATAAAATAAAAAACTTAGAACAGCAATTAGAAAAAATAGAATTACTGAAAAAAGCAATACTAGCTAAAGTTTTTCGTGGTGAGTTAGGCACAAATAATCCTGACGAAGAAAGTGCTGAAAATCTATTAAAAGAGATTTTAGCTGAAAAATAATTTAAGAAAGACTATCTCAAAAAATGAGATAGTCGTTTTTTTATAGATTTAGTAGATAACTCTTTTTATGTTAAAATAAGTGTACTAAATAAAATAATAAGAGGTAATCATGGAGAATATGAATAAGAATATTGCCTATGAGCATATAGATTTTTCGGAGATAACGAAGGTGCGTTTTTGTACTTTGGTGGAAAAAATGTAATTATATACCTAATCATTGGCATCAATCCATAGAGTTTATTTATCTAATCAAGGGCGAAAGATTGGCGACTATAGAAAATAAATCGTTTTTGCTTCATGATGGTGATTGTGTTTTAGTAAATGCAAATGCTATTCACTCTATGAAATTGATGGAACAATACGATTATTTTGTTGCAAATTCCTATAGATTTTTTAGAGCAGTTTGTACCAGATATACAAGAGATTATATTTGTACTCAATGATAGTAAAAATACACCAAGAAAACAGGAATGTTTAAATAAGGTAAAATCTATATTATTGGAAATGAAAAGGGTTTATGACGCAAAGGAAGATGGATTTTTATTGAAGTTTAATAGTTTATTGTTTTCATTATTGTTTGAATTGAAGACTCATTTTAGTGTGAAAATGATGAATGTCAATGTAGGTCAACGGAAAAAAGATTTAGCTAGATTGAATATAATTTTAAAATATTTGCAAGAGAATTATAAGCAAAATATAGCTTTAGAAGATATAGCAAAATTAGTACATTTTCAGACGAATTATTTTTGTAGATTTTTTAAAAAGCATATGGGTGTTACTTTTATCGAGTATCAAAATCAAGTGAAATTAGCTTATGTTTATCGAGATTTAATCAATACAAAAGATAGTTTGTCTATGATTTTATCAAGACATGGTTTTAATAATTATAAATTATTTAGGACTTTGTTTAAAAAGCATTTTGGCGATACACCAATGAAGGTGCGTAAACATATTGTTGAGCAAGATTGATAGTCGGTTGGAGGTGAAGTGATGAAAAATTATTTTAAATATTTTTTGAGTATATGTTTTATTATTAGTTTATGTTTGCATAGTGAATTTGTTTTTGCTGAAAGTTTGAAGGGTAATGCTCTAAAACAAGGCGATTGTATAGGTATAGTAGCACCTGCTTCAGGTATTGAAGATATGAATATAGATGACGCTACCAATAAATTGCAAAATTGGGGTTATAAGGTGAAATTATCACCGAATTTGTATCAGCAATCAGGATATTTAGCTGGTAGCGACCAAATGAGAGCTGAAGATTTAAATAATTTTTTTGCTGATGATGAAGTTGATGCGATACTTTGTCTTCGTGGTGGTTATGGTAGCGGTAGAATACTTGATTTATTGAATTATGAAATGATAAAACAGCACCCTAAAATGGTGATTGGCTATAGTGATATAACGGCATTGCATATGGCATTGATAAAAAAAGCGGATTTAGTGCCAGTACATGGGGCTATGGTTATAGATATCAACGACAATGGCTATAATTATACAGATAATCAATTAAAATTGGGTTTGGCAAATGAAAGTTTGGGTATGAATAATGAATTTGTTTTGCCAAGCAATCATAAATTAAAAGTATTAAAAGAAGGTTATGCTAAAGGTTAAAATCATTGGCGGTAATTTTATCTGTATTAGCTTCTTTATCTGGCAGTGAATATCAGCCGAATGGTGAAAATTGTATTTTATTCATTGAAGAAGTCGGTGAGGACTCTTATGTAATAGATAGATGTTTTCAGCAATTATGGCAAAGTGGAGTGTTAAAGCAAGTGAAGGGATTAATCATTGGTAATATGCGAAGATGTGAACCAACAGAGCCGACACAGTTTGATTATTCTGTGATGCAGGTAATCAAGCAATATACAGATAAAGCCAATATTCCTGTAGTCTATGATATGCCAGTAGGTCATGGAGCGATAAATGGATTTTTGCCTTTGAATGTAGAAATAACACTTGATGCAAATACTTCTAATCCACAGATAATTTTTAATGAAAGTTATGTAAAATAAAAAAGAGTAGTTTGATAAATATAATATCAAACTACTTTTTTTTTGAAGATTTTTATAAAATTTCTTTTAATGTATCAATAGATGATTGTGGTGTTGCCCAGCTAGTGGCAAAACGCACTACTGTATGTGTATCGTCATATTTTCCCATGAAACTACGAGCTGATTTTTGGCGGAGTTCTTTTAATTAGTATCTTCTAAAATGATGAATTGCTGATTAGTATCTGTTTCTAAGAAGAATTTATAATTTTTTTCTTTGAAGATAGCTTTTAATTGTTCAGCTTTTTCAATGGCATTTTTAGCGATTTTAAGATAGAGATTATCGGTAAATAAAGTATCAAATTGAATACCAAGTAGTCTACCTTTAGCAAGTAATGCGCCATGTTGTTTGATGATAGTGAAGAAATGAGGTATTAAATTTGGTTTTGTGATTACTACTGCTTCGCCGAATAATGCACCAACTTTTGTACCACCAATATAAAATACATCACAATATTTAGCGATATCTTGCATAGTAACATCAGTATTTAAAGAAGCAAGACCATAGCCAAGTCTAGCGCCATCTAAAAATAACGGTAGATTGTATTTGTGGCAGATAGCGGATAAATCAGCTAATTCTTGTTTAGTATATAAAGTACCCCATTCAGTAGGGTGGGAGATATATACAGCTCCAGGAATAGTCATATGTTCAAAACTTTCATCACCATAAAATTTAGTGAGATATTTTTCTACTTCACTGGCTTTGAGTTTGCCTTCTTCTTGTGGTAAAGTGATGACTTTATGTCCACCAAATTCAATAGCACCAGCTTCATGAAGTTCTATATGAGCGCTATCTACGCCGATGACACCTTCGTATGATTTTAATAGACCATCGATTACAGTAGCATTTGTCTGTGTACCACCAACGAGAAAATGAACTTGTGCTTCAGGACAGTTGCAAGCTTGACGGATTTTTTCGCGAGCAGATTCGCAATATGTATCATTGCCATAACCAGGAGTTTGTTCAAGTTAGTAGTTACAAGTTTTTCTAAAATAGAGGAATGTGCTCCTTCTAAATAATCGCTGTCAAAATATAACATCATATCACCCTTTTATATAAAATTAGATAATCTATATTATATCGTAAAGAAATAAAAAAATGAATATTTAAAGTTATTGTCAATTTTCCATATTATATGTTATGATAATAAATCATATAGAAATAGTATGAAAGGCGGTATGATTATGAATGGCGATTTTTGGCAATCATTTTTGATGATAAGTGATATATATACGGTAGGATTTTTGATTTTATTATGTATTTTCTTTGGCATTATTCATTATCTCTATCGCAAACGTAAAATGGATTTTTCCTTAGTGGTATTAATCGGTATGGGTCTTGGCTGTATTTTAGGTATATTCATGCAGTATATGGCAGGCTTTCCTAATGACCCAATGCAGGTTACTTTTATTAAAGAAACAACGAATTGGTTACAATTATTTGGTAATGGTTATATTGATTTAATCAAAATGATAGTAGTACCACTGGTAATAGTTTCTATCGCTCATGTTATTGTGAATATGAAATCTGAGCAAAAAATGAGCCGTTTAGTGAAGAAAACTATTTTAGTTACAATGTCTATGGTAGCTGTGGCTTCTATAGTTGGTATAGCTTTCGGGATTTTCTTCAATGTTGGTGGCGATGTTTTGACAAATGTGGCAACAGAGGTAAAAGCGAAAGAAATTGTTTCTGTAGCGACTACACTTAGAGGGCTGATACCAGGGAATTTAGTTGATGCTATGGTAAAAAATAATATCATTGGCATGGTTATTTTTGGAGCATTTTTAGGTAGAGCTATTTGGTGGATAAAAGCGGATGAGCCAAAAGTTGAGGAATTTATGCGTAAATTAGTCAATGGTTTGCATAAAGCTTTGATGAATATGGCACTTTTGATTTTAGATTATATGCCATGGGCAGTAATTGCACTATTAGCTAATACTATTGCGCAAAAAGGTTTAGATAGTATTTTAAGTGTAGTACATTTTATTTTTGTATTGTATTTAGCGATTATTGCACAGTTTATTATTCAGTTAATAGCATTGAGTATAAATGGTATAAATCCTATTGTGTACATGAAAAAATCATTAGCTCTGCTCATTTTAGCCTTTACTTCTCGTTCTAGTGTAGGGTGCTTGCCTGTTACGATTGAAACTTTAACGCAAAAATTAGGTGTAAATCAAGCAACAGCAAGTTTTGTAGCTGGTTTTGGGACAACGGCAGGTATGCAAGGTTGTGCAGGAATTTTTCCTTCACTATTAATTGTCTATGTATGCCATTTGACAGGAACAGCTATGGATTTTAGCATGATCGTCATGACGATAATTGTAGTAACGTTAGGTTCACTTGGTATAGCAGGTATTCCGGGAACTGCGACAATGGCAGCATCTGTAGGTTTATCTGGCGTAGGTATGGCGTCTTCTTTTAGTTTAATTGGTCCAATTTTGGCTATAGACCCATTGATTGATATGGCTAGAACTATGTTGAATGTATCTGGCTCAGTAACGAATGCTTTGATTATTGATAAAAGATTAGGTAATTTAGATGAAAATATATATAATGAAATAAATAAAAATTAGTATGTGAATTTGTCAAAGAGGTGATATATTATAAATTTCTTGTAATATATTGCCTTTTTGCTTATTTTGCGATATTTTTTTTATAGAGGATATAATTAATTTTTTTTATAGAAAGGTTGGCGTAATACGATGGAGCAGAAAATATACGATAATTATATAAATATTTTAAAAGAGGAATTAGTGTCAGCTTTGGGATGTACTGAACCTATTGCTATAGCTTATGCTGGTGCTAAAGCTCGTGAAATTTTGGGAACATTTCCGCAAAAAGTAATAGTAAAATGCAGTGGTAATATCATTAAAAATGTAAAAGGTGTAACAGTTCCAAATTCTGGCGGTTTAAAGGGCATTGATACTGCAGCGCTACTCGGTATTATAGGTGGTAATGCTGATATGCAATTAGAAGTTTTAGAATCTGTAACTGATGAAGATAGAGTAAAATTAAGAGAGTTATTAAAAGCTAAAATCTGTAGTTGTGATTTAGTGGAAAATACAGACAATCTATATATAGATATAACAGTAGTAGCAAATGAACATAAAGCTCAAGTCATTGTATCTGATTATCATACTAATATCATAAGAATAGTAAAAGATGATGAAGTATTATATGATAAAGTGAATAAAATAGATAATCAAGCTGATAAAATCGAAGCGGATAGAAATTTATTAAATGTAAAAGATATTATTGAATTTGCTGATACTGTAAATTTAGAAGATGTAAAAGATATATTATCAAGACAAATAAATTGTAATATGGCTATTGCGAGAGAAGGTATAAAAAATAATTTTGGTGCTAATGTAGGGCTTAATTTATTAGCTTTATATGGCGATTGTTTACCTGTTCGAGCTAGAGCTATGGCAGCAGCTGGTTCTGATGCTCGTATGAGTGGTTGTTCATTGCCTGTAGTAATTAATTCAGGAAGTGGCAATCAGGGAATGACTGTAACAATTCCTTTAGTAGTGTATGCAGATGAATATAAGATTTCTCAAGAAAAATTGTATAGAGCATTGCTTGTAAGTAATTTATTAGCTATTCATCAAAAGAAATATATAGGAAAATTATCTGCTTTTTGTGGTGCAGTAAGTGCAGGTTATGCTTGTGGTGCGGCTATTACTTATATGTTAGGTGGTAATTTTAATCAGATTGCTAATACTATCATTAATACTTTAGCTAATACAAGTGGTATTATCTGTGATGGGGCAAAACCTTCTTGCGCAGCGAAAATTTCCTCAGCATTAGATGCAGCACTTTTAGCTCATACAATGAGTATGCATGATGATGTATTCCATGCTGATGAAGGTATTGTAAAAGATGATTTAGAAAAAACTATTAGAGCGGTAGGATATATTGGTCGAGAAGGAATGAAATCAACAGATATTGAAGTGTTGAATATTATGATTGATAAAGTCTGTCCGTGAATTAATTTGATGAAAAATAAATAAAAGAGGTCTTGAAGATGGCAAGATTAATAGATAAAGGTACTAGAGAATATACCTGTGCATTAATCATGATGTTTTTTGGTAGTTTGGCAGCATTTGGGGCAGAGTATTGTTTGCAACCAGTTATACCTATTTTGGCACAAGATTTTAACTTGACTCCGACACAAGCAAGTTTATCCATGTCTTTTGGCACAATCGGTATGGCTTTTTCAATGTTGTTGATAGCTAGTTAATTTCCAAATCATTTGGAACGTAAAAAAGTCATGGTAATCGCTTTGGGGATTTCTTCTATATTGATATTGTTGATGTCAATTACAGAAGAATTTGCATTGATTTTGGCTTTGCGTTTTGTACAGGGAATTTTATTGGCAGGTTTTCCTTCTTTAGCTGTAGCTTATATAAATGAGGAATTCAATCCTAAAATAATCGGTGCTGCTATTGGTGTTTATGTAGCAGCAACGCCTCTTGGCGGTCTAGTTGGTCGTATTTTAATCAGTACCTTAACAGATGTAGCTTCATGGAGAATGGGTTGATGATTGCTGGTATATTATATTTATTGAGTGCAATCATGATGTGGATTTTCTTGCCACCATCTCTAAATAAAAAAATCGAACATGGTAAAATTAAAATACAATGGAAAGATTTTTTGAGTTTATTGCAAAATAAGAAAATAATTATGATATATTTAATAGCTTTTTGTGTAATGGGCTGTTTTGTTATGTACGTATAATTTTATTTCTTATGTATTGATGGCAGAACCTTATAATTTGAGCCAAACTATAATTGGCTTTATCTTTGTGCTTTATTTAGTAGGTTCAGTAAGTTCAGCCGTTATGGGAACATTATCTGACCATTATGGTCATGGAATAATAATCGTGATTTCTGTTATTATTCAATTAGTTGGTATTTTATTGACTTTATTTATGCCTTTAATCGTGAAGATAATAGGTCTTGCTATATTTACTTATGGCTTTTTTGGTGTGCATTCAAATGCTTGTGCGTGGGCACCGCAGAGTTGTCAAAATGATAAAGCACAAGTTTCTGCGATGTATATGCTATTTTACTATATTGGTGCTAGTACATTTGGTACAATTGGTGGTACTTTTTTAAGTAATTATGGTTGGAACGGTATAGTAGTATTTGAAACTGTTATTTTGACTATAGGTTTAATTTTGGCAATAATCTTATATAAAAAGAAGGAATAGTAAAAGTATAATTTTCAGAGATTTAGGATGTGTAAAATTTGTTTTTAAACAAGAATATATTGCATCAGTAGAAACAAATCCCTCTATATTATTTTTTGATTTAGAAATGACTGGTGGCAATACTAGATATGATGAAATTTTGCAATTTAGTATTGTGGATTTATATAAAGGTGTGGTATTCAATGAATATATAAGCCACGAAAATGTAAATCGTGGAAAGATACAGAAGCTATACACCATATAACACCAGAAATGGTAAAAGATTGTTTTACGATAAATGCTCATCAAGCAACAATAAAAAATTTATTTAAACATGCAGATATGGTCATTGGCTATGGCATTGAAAATGATTTGCGCTTTATGAAAAAAGATAAAATTTTTGTAGGTAAAAATACCATTATTTATGATTTACAAAAATCTTTTTCACGAGTTTATAGCAATGATAATAATATGCCTAGCTTGAAATCTTGCGCGCAGTATTATAGATGTCCAAATTTAGGAAAAGCTCATGACAGTTTGATTGACACATATATTACCGTTTATTGTTTTGTATGCATTTATGGATTAGATATGCCCAAGTGGCTAAAAGATATAGTAGAAAAGCAAAAAAGTAATTAATTATTTATTAGAAGCTGTATAAAATCTCATTATCATAAATAAAATTTATGATAACATTAAATATGTTAAAAAAATCACATAAAGTCATTGACAATAGTTTTATTAATACCTATACTGTAAATAGAATGTTATGTTCTATTTTTTATATTGTACATAGGTTAATTTTTGGGTATTTCATAAGTAATAAGTATGAAAGATTTATTTGTGAGAATACTTTATAAAAACTTAAAATATGATATAATAGATATAATTAATATTATATGTGTTGTATGACTTTGGTATAACATAATGCTCTTAATTTAAGAGCGTATGAATATAAAAGGTTGGGGCAACAACCTCTAAGATAGATATTTAAATCCTATGTTATAAATTAATATAGGTAGTGTCATTATGTCTTAAAATCACATAGATATGTGAATTGTCAATTGCATATATATGAAGGAGTGTTTATTTTATTATGGCAAAAGTAAAAATTACTGAAACAGTATTACGCGATGGCCATCAGTCCTTGCTTGCTACACGTATGCGTCTTTCCCAGATGCTTCCACAGCTCGAAGCTCTCGATGCTATTGGCTACAAATCTTTAGAAGCTTGGGGCGGAGCTACATTTGATAGCTGCCTTCGTTTCCTTGATGAAGATCCATGGGAACGTCTTGACACATTAAAAGCTCATCTTAAAACTCCTATTCAGATGTTGCTTCGTGGTCAGAACCTTTTAGGTTACTACCAATATCCAGATGATGTTGTTCGTGCTTTCGTTAAAAAAGCTGCTCAACATGGTATTGGTGTATTCCGTATCTTTGATGCTCTCAATGATACTCGTAACCTCAAAACAGCTGTAGAAGCTGCTAAAGAAGCTAAAGCTGAAGTTGAACATTCTGTAGAAGTTCAAGGTTGCTTAGTTTACACAGTTGGCGGTCCTCACACTATTGCTGAATTTGGTAAATTAGCTAAAGAACTTGATGCTATGGGCGTTGATTCCATCTGCATTAAAGATATGTCTGGTTTATTAAAACCATATGATGCTTATGAACTCGTTAAAGAATTAAAAGCATCCACAAAACTTCCTATTCAGTTACACACTCACTATACTAGCGGTTTTGGTTCCATGGCTTACATGAAAGCTATCGAAGCTGGTGTAGATGTAATTGACTGTGCACTTTCTCCATTCGCTATGGATACTTCTCAGCCTTGTACAGAAACTATGGTTGCTGCACTTGAAGGTACTGAATATGATACAGGTCTTGACCGTCAGGCTATGACTCCAATCGCTAAACACTTCCTCGGTGTTAAAAAAGAAATCATTGACGAATTTGGTTTAAAAGGTTACTTCGATGTTAATCCTAACGTTCTTGACTTCCAGATTCCAGGTGGTATGTTATCCAACCTTGTTAATCAGTTAAAAGAAATGGGTATGGCTGATAAATATCAAGATCTTCTTGATGAAATGCCACGCGTTCGTGCTGACCTTGGTTACCCACCACTCGTTACTCCTTCTAGCCAGATTGTAGGTACTATGGCTACATTCAACGTTATGACTGGCGAACGTTATAAAATGGTTCCAGATGAATTCAAAAAACTTGCTCGTGGTGAATTTGGTCGTACTCCACAGCCTGTTAACCCAGAAGTTCTTGAAAAATGCGGCATTAAAGAAGAAGACTTGGTTACTTGCCGTCCAGCAGACCTTCTCGAACCAGGTATGGATAAATTCAAAGCAGAACTTGCAGATAAAGGCTTCCCTAACGCTAGCGAAGAAGATGTATTATCTTATGCTCTCTTCCCAGCTGTTGCTGAAGAATTCTTCAAAAAACGTACTGTTAAAACTCTTAAAGAACTTGGTGTTGCTAACCCAACTGATGAAGATGTTTTACTTTACAACCTCGATGCTGAAGTTGCAAAAAATTCTTTGCTGCTAAATAATTTTACTTTAATTTAAATATGAAAAGGCTCCACTTCTTGTGGGGTCTTTTTATATTAGTTTTTTAATGACTTGAAATATAATTAAAATATAATAAAAACAGCTTTTTAGATATTGATTTATAGTTAAATTTTTAGATAAAATATTTTACTGATAAACTAACTTGAAGTAGTTATATAGAGTTATATAAGGAGAAATAGAAAGCGATGCAGTTGAATATTACAACAGACTATGCTATTAGAATTATTTTAGCATTAGCTAATAGAGATGGCGAAGTAGTATCTTCAAAAGATATCTCTATGACGATGAAAATTCCTCAAAAATATGTATTGAAAATAACACGCAGTTTAGTAGCTGCTGAGTTGATAGAACGTCGTTCGGGTGTATATGGTGGTTTTTTATTGGCTAAAAAGCCAGAAGAGATATCTTTATTAGAAATAGTTAAAGTAATGGAACCAACGATGTATGTAAATCGTTGTTTAGAAGAAGATAATTATTGCAGTAGAGATGCTGTTGATAATTGTTCGATAAGAAAATTTTATACTAATTTTCAAAATATAATTGAAGAAAAATTTTCAGAGATTACTATAAAAACTTTGATAGACAATAAATAAAAAAGATGTTTTCTTTTGAAAACATCTTTTTATTTTGCCTATATATAATTGAATTAAGAATTTTGTTCTTGGTATTGTTTAAAGTTTTTAATTATAGCAATTGGTGTTTTTTGAGATGCGTTACCAAATGGATTATCGATAAGTAATTTAGCAACCATTTGACCATTACAGCCATCTGTTACATCTACGATACGAGAACGTTTTAAGTCGTTAACATCGGCGATTACAGCACCAAAGCAGTTAAGGCGAGATTTTAAATTATTAACTACTTCTTTTGTGTTTTCAGGGCCATAAACGATAGATTTATCAAATGGTGGCATTGTGCCAGTTACATCATCAATAAGAGCTGTTTGACGGCCAGCGATTTGATAGAATACACCGGATTTACCTACTAATTTTGCTAAGAAGCCGATGAATAAGCCAGCAGCTACACGGAAATGACCTTCTTTAATCATTAATGATTCCATACCGTGAGGAGTTGCAAGACTACCATAATCTGGAATGAAACGGCAACAAAATTGGGCCATATGAGAAATTTTGAGGTCTTCAGGACGAATGTATAATCCTTGAGTGATAGCCACAACGCTTTCAGCTACAGTGATGACATCATCAGGACCAATTTTATCTTTTGTATATTTTTCGATAGTATCTACAATATCATCTTTTTTTGTTAGAATACGAGTCGGAATGGGTATAATTTTAACTTCAGACATGATTTACCTTCCTTTTTTACAGTTATAAATTTAAAATATTAACAAGTTCTTATAAATTAATCTGCAAGCTTGATATCTGCTAATTTAGCGATTTCTTCAGATGTAAGCACGATTGTTTCTTTGGAGATTTTCCATGGGTAACGTGCAGCATGCTGATAAACGATATCAAGTGGTAAATCAACCATATGAGTAAGTGTTTGTTTGATATCATTGTTTTTGCGGTCAATTAATTTAACGCGAATAACAATGTCAATGCTTTCTTTTTTCTGAATTAATACAGCTTCAAAATAATCATCTTCACGAGGAACGCCTTTTAATTCAGCTTTTGCTTCAACTTTCACACCATCGAATTGTTCATATGGTAAAAGTTGACGAACGTAACAGTCCATGATTGTAGCACATTGTTTACCTTCATTGGCAACATTGATAGTAGTGCTAAGTGAAATACTGTCTTGAGTGATTTCATCAACAGTAAATGGTGTATGTTCGCTAGCTTTCATGTTGACAATAGCATCACCAACAACACGAATGATTACTTCATTGAGTAAGAATAAAATAATTAAAATCCATAGAATAATTGTGATAATAAAATCCACATCAATGCCCCCAATTGTGTTATTTTGCAAATGTAGTTAAATCTACATCTGTAATAGGTGGAATATCACTACCTAAAATAATTTCAGCCATTTTTTCAGAATTATTCTGTTTGGCAGAAAAGCGTAATTCAAGAGAACCAGATTGTTCTTGTGTATTGAGTAAATTATTTTTTGTAAGTATAGTAGCAGCATCTTTAGCTGTTTCTAAGGCCGGATTGATTAAAGCAACATCTTTGCCAAAATGTTTTGTTAAAACTTCACTGATGATAGGATAATGTGTACAACCTAAAATCAAAGAGTGAATATCGCTAGTTTTAAACTTGTCTGCATATTCTTGTACAGCTTCATCAATAGCATCATCATGAATATGACCTGTTTCAATCAATGGTACAAATTTTGGGCAACCTACACCAAAACCTTATCTGTGGATCAAGGTTAGAAGCTGCTTGTTTATGCATACCTTTTTGATAGTAGCTTCTGTAGCGATAACACCGATATGTTTATTTGCAGAAGATTTAACAGCAGGAATGATAGCTGGGTTCATAGGAACTAAAGCAAAAGAAGTTTTGTCTTTAATTACTGGATAACCATAAGATGTCATAGTATTGCAAGCACAAACTGCCATTTTTACGCCACGAGATTGGAAATAATCCATAAATTGTTGTAGAAATGAAATGATTTCTTCAGGAGTGCGTGAACCATATGGGGCACGAGCTGAATCTCCGACAAATATAAAATTTTCATGAGGTAAAAGGCGTCTTAGTTCTTTTAATACTGTGAGGCCTCCAAGACCAGAATCAAAAACACCTATAGGTGAATTGCTATCCATTACTGTTGCTCCTTATTGTTATTATTTTAAAGCATTTTGCATTTTTGTATAGTATTTTTCAGGCAAACGAGTTATATGACCAGTAGCTTTGCTTGTGAATACATTTTGAGTGAAACCTTCAACTAATAAAGTATTATCACAATCGCGATAGATTTTATAGCTGAATTCCATTTTTACTTTGGTTAAAGCTACAGGTGTAGTTTCTATGCGTAAAACATCATCAAATTTACCTGAAGCTATATATTTACATTTCACTTCGGTGATAGGAAAAACATAGCCATCTTCCATCATTTCGCCAAGTGTGATACCGATTTCACGTAAGAAATTAACACGGCCAATTTCAAACCAACGTATGTAGTTAGAATGATGTACGACAGCCATAGCATCAGTATCATAAAAATTAACACGATGGATAGAGGTACTAATCATAAAATCATCTCCAATATAAAATAAAACACCGCCAAAAGGCGGATACAATAAACTATGAGTTAGATAAATATATGTATATGCCTCATAGCCAAACTTCATTATACTAATAATTGAAGTGCTTTTCAAGATTAATTTTGAGGAATTTATCTTCCAGGTCGTTGCAAGCGATAGGAAATTTTGGCATCTTTTTTAGTGAAGGCAACCCATAAATCACAAGCAGTGCAAAAAAAGCGACCTTTGGCTTCTGGTCTTGCTACATGACCAAGTTTTCTACGACAGACTGGGCATTTTATATCCAACAGAAACACTTCCTTAATTTAATGAGATTAAAATAAAAAGCACAGATTTTTCTGTGCTGATACTTAGAATTGGTGTGCCCAACAGGAATCGAACCTGTATTTTTGACTCCGGAGGTCAACGTTCTATCCATTAGACTATGGGCACATATAAACTATATTATACTAAAAAAATAAAATTTTTCAATGATAAAGATATGATATCTATTTATAAAAAATAAAGGTACTTTCAATTAAGAAAGATACCTTTATTTTATTTATTATTCCTGTTGGGATAAATTTTGAGCTACAGCAATAAAAGATTTTTCACAAAGTTCATCTAAGCGAGCAAAATCTTTATTGAGATATAGATAACCTAAAACTGCTTCAAATCCTGTGCTTATATGATAATCATGGACTGAAGCCACACGTGGAGCATGTGATTTAGCATTTTTTCCACGCTTGAAGACATATGCTTCATCTTCCGTTAAATCATCTTTGATAGCTTTATAAGCTTGTGCTTGAAGTGTAGCTGAGACTAATTTCATACTGAAATCATTCAAAAGATGTACGCGAGATTGTTCAAAATTAAGTAATCTTGTGCGTATATAAAGATGATAATAAGCATCACCTACATAGGCTAAAACAAGCGGAGATAGATTGCGCGTAGGTATATCTTCATAACGATTTTTTAATTCATCAGGTGCTGTAAATTCAAAAAGATGTTGTTTTAAATATTGATATTGTTTGAATTTCATTATTTTTTCCAGCGAACACCAGTAGGAGAATCTTCTAATGTAATACCGATATTTTTAAGTTCATCACGGATTTTATCAGCAGTTGCCCAATCTTTATTTTTACGAGCATTTTGACGAATATCAATGATTAATTCATGAGATTATCCACAAGTCCATCATCAGCGGAGTTATCATCGTCTTCTAAAATACCAATGATATCAGCCATTTCACTGAATACATCAAGAGCAGTATCAACAGCTATTTTACTGCAAGCTACTTTACCGGAAGTTACTTCATTGTAGTAGATATTGATTTCTTTAGAAAGGTCAAACATATTTGCAATAGCAAGAGCTGTGTTGAAATCATCGTCCATAGCTTCAAAGAAATTTTGTTTGCACTGTTTAGCTTTAGCGATAAGTTCTTCACCAGATGTAGCATCAGTTGTGTTTTTAGCTAATTCTTTAAGATTATCAAGAGCATTTTTTAAACGGTTTAAGCTAGTTGTAGCTTCATCAAGACGAGCATCACTGAAATCAAGTGGGCTACGATAATGAGTGGATACGATGAAGAAACGAAGTACTTCTGCTGGGTATTTATCAAGGATTTCTTTTACAGTGAAGAAGTTACCGAGAGATTTACTCATTTTTTCTTGATTGATTGTGATAAATCCATTATGGAGCCAATAGCGAGCAAAGCTATGGTCATCACCACAATAAGCTTGAGATTGAGCAATTTCATTTTCATGATGAGGGAAGATTAAATCGCTACCGCCACCATGGAAATCAAATGTTTTACCAAGATATTTTAAAGACATAGTAGAACATTCAATATGCCAGCCAGGACGACCATTGCCCCATGGGCTTTCCCAAAATGGTTCACCTGGTTTTGCTGCTTTCCAAAGTGCAAAATCCATAGGATTGTGTTTGCTTTCATTGACTTCAATGCGAGCACCAGCCATCATATCTTCAAGTTTACGGCCACTTAATTTACCATAACCTTTGAATTTTTCTACGCTGAAATAAACATCGCCATTTAATTCATAAGCATAGCCTTTATCAATGAGTACAGATATCATGTCAATGATTTCTGGAATAGTTTGAGATACTTTAGGATAAGTATCAGCATGTTTTACATGAAGTTTATCCATTACTTCAAAATAAGAATTGATATATTTTGTGGAGATATCGCTCCAATTTACACCTTCTTGGTTAGCAGTGCGGATGATTTTATCATCTACATCAGTAAGTTTTGGATATGTTTTACTTTATAACCAAGATGAGTGAAATAGCGTTTGATTACGTCCCAAGTAACAAATGGGCGAGCATTACCAATATGAGGGTGATTATATGGTGTAACACCGCAAACATAAATGCTTACTTGTCCCTCTTTTAGTGGTTTAAATTCTTCTTTTTGTTTTGTTAGAGTATTATAAACTTTAAGCATGATTATTCTTGGAATCCTCCAATTCTTTTTTTAGTTTTTCTAATTGTAATTGTAAATCAGAAATACGATGAGAAAGTGTTTTAATCATATCTAATTCAGGGTCTGGTAATTTATCATGAGATAAATCGACGTCAAGTTCTTCAGCTAATTCACGCATTTTTGGAGAAATTGGTTTTTCTTCAACTTGTGTTTTTTCACCTTTGATTAAAATAACTCTACCCGGAATACCTACAACAGTAGCATATGCTGGTACTGGTTTTACTACGACAGAGCCAGCACCAATTTTGGCATGGTCGCTACAGTGAATGAGCCTAAAACTTTAGCACCACAAGCCACTACGACATTATTACCAATAGTAGGGTGGCGTTTCCCTTTTTCTTTACCTGTACCACCCAAAGTAACTCCTTGGTATAAGGTAACATTTTTACCGATAATAGTAGTTTCGCCAATGACGATACCGGAACCATGGTCAATAAATAAACCAGGGCCTATTTGCGCACCAGGGTGGATTTCAATTCCTGTCAAAAATCTACCTAAATGAGAGATTAAACGAGGAATGACTACCCAATTTTTTTTGTAGAAATAATGACTTAAGCGGTAAAGCCAAATAGCATGCAAACCAGGATAACATAAGAGAACTTCAAATATACTTTTGGCAGCAGGGTCACGCTCAAATACAACACGAATATCTTTTTTTAAAGTTGATAATAAGTTCATAATGCTCACCGTTATAATGTATAACCCAGCCAAAAAATAGCTGGTTATATGGATTATTTCTTTATAAATTTTAATTAGATTTAAGCTAAAGTGCGTTCAATGCGTTTTGCTGCACGTTCATAGCCTAAAACTTCTACAAGACCAGCAAGGTCAGGGCCATGCATTTGACCAGTTAAAGCAATACGAATAGGCATATAAACGGATTTTCCGCCTAATTTTATACCTTTATTAGCTTTGAAGTCTTTCATGATTTGTTTGAAAATTGGTTGGATATTTTCAGCTGTGAATTCTGTAAGCTCAGCTAATTTATCTTTAAACATAGTGATAACTTCAGTTGCAGTTTCTTCTTCAAGAACAGCTTTACATTCATCATCTTCTACTGTGAAATCATCTTTATAATAGAGGTCAGCGAAATCTACATATTGAGCAGCAAAACTCAAATGATCGCGAATAACTTCTGTGAAGCAATTTAATCTAGCCATTTCTTGTTCATCTGGAGTATCAGAGATATAGCCTTTTTCGATGAGATGAGGAATAGCCATCTGTGTGATTTGAGAAGCAGGGATTTTTTTCATGTATTGAGCGTTGATCCAGTTTAATTTGTCGATATCAAATACAGCTGGATTTTTAGCTACATGGTCCATAGAGAATTCTTTGATTAATTCATCAATGGAGAAGATTTCTTGTTCACTTTGAGGAGCCCAGCCTAAAAGTGCTAAGAAGTTAACGATTGCTTCTGGTAAATATCCAAGGTTTTTATATTGTTCAACAGAAGTTGCACCATGACGTTTACTCATTTTTGTATGGTCTTTACCTAAGATAAGAGAAATATGACCAAATTTTGGTACAGGGAAGCCAAGTGCTTCATATAAAACTACTTGACGAGGAGTGTTGGATAAATGTTCTTCTGCACGGATTACATGAGTGATATGCATTAGAGCATCATCGATTACTACTGCGTAGTTATATACAGGGATACCATCAGCTTTAACGATAACGAAATCACCAATACCGTTGGAGTCAAAGCTCATTTTTCCACGAACCATATCATCAAAGTTTACGGATTGGTCGCAAGGAGTGCGAAAGCGGATAACAGGTTTTCTACCTTCAGCTTCGTATTTTGCGATTTGTTCAGGTGTGAGGTTACGGCAATGACCACCATAAAGAGGCATTTTATTTTGTGCACGAAGAGCTTGACGTTCAGCTTCGATTTCTTCTTCTGTGCAATAGCAGTAATAAGCTTTACCTTCAGCTAATAATTTATCAGTGAATTTTTTTATAAATATCTAAACGTTCAGTTTGACGATAAGGACCATATTCGCCACCTACATCAATACCTTCATTCCAATCAAGACCGAGCCATTTTAAAGCAGCTTTGATATTTTCCTCAGATTCTTTTGTAGAGCGAACTCTATCTGTATCTTCAATACGTAAAACAAATTTTCCATCAGTGTATTTTTTCGCTAATAACCAGTTGAATAATGCACTTCTTGCCCCACCAATATGGAATGGACCAGTAGGACTTGGTGCAAATCTAACTCTGATTTGTTCAGACATTAGTGATACCTCCAAATATATGAATTGATAATTATGAAATTTATTTAGCAAATTCTATTATACCATACAAAGGCAAGCACTTGAGCAGGGGAAATAAGGATAAATTAATTTTTTTATAAATTTAATTTATCAATACTACACATAGCATAAGAGGAAATTCCTTCTTCACTACCTGTAAAGCCCAAACGTTCTTCTGTAGTAGCTTTGATATTGACATCTTCAATAGGCAAATTTAAAGTTTCAGCCACATTTTTTTGCATAGTAGGAATGAATGGCAATAATTTTGGTCGTTGAGCAACAATAGTAGCATCGATATTGTTGATTTTATAGTTTTTAGCTTGTAAAAGTTTTCCTACATGTTTTAACAATATTAAGCTAGAGATACCTTTAAATCTTTCATCTGTGTCAGGAAAATGTTTGCCGATATCACCAAGAGCAGCAGCGCCAAGCAGTGCATCCATACAGCGTGCAGCATGACATCTGCATCTGAGTGACCAAGCAATCCTTTCTCATAGGGTATCTTCACACCTCCGATGATTAAATCTCTATCAGGTACAAGACGATGTACGTCATATCCCATTCCTATTCTCATAATCTGTCCTTTCTGTTCTCTTGTATTATTC
>ENA-OQCN01000269-OQCN01000269.1-human-gut-metagenome-genome-assembly--contig:-NODE-269-length-27601-cov-9.230582_pt1 | contig 27601 bp, 34 predicted proteins | sample MGYA00242497_ERZ504576 | MGnify/ENA primary metagenome ERZ504576 (study PRJEB26092, sample SAMD00036296) | human gut metagenome | host: Homo sapiens | study: EMG produced TPA metagenomics assembly of...
CAACGGTTCACGATAAAATCTCCACCCTCCGCTTCGCATAGGTAGTATTTAATCATGAAACCTTGCATAAAGAGCCATGACACCTTTCGAGGCGACATAATTAAATCAAAAACCCGAAGTTTATAAATTCCCCTAAAGGGGTGGTTGAAGTTGTAGAAGTGATTTATGACGGCAAAGATGATCCGGCCTATTCACTGGCTATTATTAAATGGGAAAATACCTATAAATTAGGTATTCGTTGGAACATCGCTTATAGTGAATGGGACGATTACCGCAAACAGAACGGGCAAGATGAATGTATAGGTAATCCACAGTCGAGAGGTATTCCCACCTGGTTTGTTTTGCCCGATGATATGATGTTTGGTGAGAAGTTCAGCGGTGCGATGCAGAGGCTTGATGAATTAAGAAAAGGTAAGTAAGCAATGGAACAGGGAGAAATCATATTATACCAGCCGGATGAAGCGGTCAAGTTGGAAGTGAGGTTGGAAGATGAAACCGTTTGGCTGACACAAGAACAAATAGCCGACTTGTTCGGGACTAAAAGGCCAGCTATTACCAAACATTTGAACAACATTTACAAAAGCGGCGAACTTGATATAGATAGCACATGTTCCATTTTGGAACATATGGGTAATGACGGCAAACAGAGATATACTACTAAATATTATAATCTTGATGCGATTCTGTCAATAGGATATCGGGTTAATAGCAAGAACGCAACCCTTTTTAGGAAATGGGCGAATAGTGTATTAAAGGATTATCTTTTAAAGGGGTATTCCATTAATAAACGTTTGTCAGAACTTGAAAGGACTGTCGCTCAACATACCGAGAAGATAGATTTTTTCGTGCGTACTGCCTTGCCCCCGGTCGAAGGCATTTTTTATAACGGCCAGATTTTCGATGCGTACAAGTTCGCCACCGATCTGGTAAAGTCGGCCAGGCGTTCGATCGTGCTTATCGACAACTATGTGGACGAAACGGTCTTGCTCATGTTGAGTAAACGCAGCGTCGGTGTCTCGGCCACCATTTACACACAGCGTATCACGCAGCAACTCCAACTTGATCTTGACAGGCATAACAGCCAGTACCCACCTATCGACATCAGGACGTACCGGGACAGTCACGACCGTTTCCTGATCGTTGATGAAACGGACGTGTACCATATCGGAGCCTCGTTAAAGGATCTGGGGAAAAAGATGTTCGCTTTCTCAAAGCTGGATATTCCGGCGGCTGTGATAACTGACCTGTTATAATATCCCTTGTCTTATGAATGTGGTTATCTATTCACGTGTAAGCTCGCAGTCGGCCAGGCAATCGACCGAACGGCAGGTTGTCGATCTGGAGAGGTTCGCAGCCGGACGGGGGTACGAGGTGACGGCGGTCTTTGAGGAAAAGATAAGCGGACGAAAGGCCAATATCGAACGCCCGGTTTTAAGCCGTTGCCTGGAATACTGCACAGATCCGCAGAACCGGGTGGATATGCTGTTGCTGACCGAGATCTCACGCCTGGGGCGTTCCACCCTGGAGATACTAAAGGCACTCGATACGCTGCACACGCATAAAATATGCGTGTATATCCAAAACTTGAACCTGGAAACATTACGGCCGGACAAGACGGTAAACCCCTTGTCCTCTCTGATTACTACCCTATTGGGGGAACTGGCCGCAATCGAACGCCAGGGGATCATTGACCGCCTTAATAGCGGACGGGAGTTGTACATCCAGAAAGGGGGCAGGCTGGGACGGAAGCCGGGAAGCCGGAAAACGGCCGAACAGAGGAAAGAGGAATACCGGGAGGCGATCGCCTTGTTGAAGAAAGGCTACTCGATCCGGAACGTGGCGAAGCTCACGGGAAAGGCCGTTTCGACGATACAACAAGTAAAAAAAGACTTCATTAATAGCTGATTATCGGAACAAATATTGTATTTTTGCAACAAATACGAGTAAATGCACGTAATTAAAAACGAGTATTTGCGCGTGCCTAAAAACGAGTATTTGCACGAAAATAATCAGAATCTAAATAAAAACGGTTATGGCAACAATGGCGGAGAAAATGGCGGCTTCACTGGAGGAATTAAGAAAGCTCCAGGAGAAAGACCGCTGTGTCGTCCTGCAAGGGACGGCCGAGATAGGGAGGACGCATTTAACCCGGCTGTTGGATAACGGCTGGTTGCAGGAAGTAATGAAAGGCTGGTATATTGCGGCCAGGCCGGGAACAGAGGGGGATACGACGGTCTGGTACACCTCATTCTGGTATTTTATTGCGAAATATGCGGCCGTCCGGCTGGGGGAACGGTGGTGTTTGACGGCCGACCAGTCGTTGGATCTGTATTCGGGGAAAACGACCGTGCCCGTACAGGTGGTTATCAAATCGCCGAAAGGCCATAACAACACGCAAAAGCTGATGTATGATACCTCGCTTTTGGTGTTTCAAAGCGAGATCCCGGATCAGGTATATAAAGAGCCGGAATACGGCCTTAATCTCTATCCGCTTGCCGAAGCCCTGGTATATACCACGCCGAGATATTTCCAGGTGGAGAAGATCGCAGCCCGCACCTGCCTGGCCATGATACGGGACGCTGCCGATATATTAAAGGTACTGACGAAAAACGGGGCTTCGCTTCGTGCCGGAAGAATAGCCGGGGCGTTCCGGAACATCGGGAACAGCGAAATCGCCGACAGCATCGTTTCCACGATGCGGGGGTTCGGGTATGACGTGAGAGAAGAAGATCCGTTCGAGGATCAGCCACGAACGCCCCTTGTTTATGAGGTGTCGCCTTACGTCACACGCTTGCGCCTGATGTGGGAGAACATGAGGGATAAGGTTGTAGAACTGTTTCCCGAAGCCCCTGGAAAGATTGATGACGTGGAGGGGTATTTGAGATCCGTCGATGAAAAGTATTCGGAGGACGCTTATCATTCTCTCTCGATCGAGGGATATAGGGTTTCCCCGGAACTGATCGAGAAAGTGCGTGTCGGGAACTGGAAGCCGGAGGAAGAAGATAAGGAGCATAAAAACGCACTGGTGGCACGTGGGTATTACCAGGCGTTCCAGGCTGTCAGGGGGACGATCGCCGATATACTGAAAGGAAAGAACGCAGGGGAAGCGGTAAGGGCGGATCATCCCCTCTGGTATATGCAGATGTGGATGCCGTTCGTTACGGTGGGGATCTTGCAAAGGGAGGATCTTGTGGGTTATCGTACCGGGCAGGTCTATATACGGGGATCGCAACATATCCCGTTGAACCCGAAAGCGGTCAGGGACGCTATGCCCGTCCTTTTCGATCTCTTGAAGAATGAGCCGCACCCGGCGGTAAGGGCTGTCTTGGGACACTTCTTTTTCGTGTATATTCACCCCTATATGGACGGGAACGGGAGAATGGGACGGTTCGTCTTGAACGCCATGCTTGCGTCTGGAGGCTATAACTGGACGGTTGTTCCGGTGGAGCGTAGAAAAGAATATATGAAAGCGTTGGAAAAGGCCAGCGTGGAGGGGGATATTTCGGAGTTTACGAAAGTAATCGCATCATTGGTCAAGTAATGATATTTATAATAATGACAATATGAAATCAACGGAATATATCGAATGGGATAAACTGGAGCAGATCCCGTTCTGCCTTTGCCGGATCGCGGAGGATGAAGAAAACCAGGAAATAGATGTTTATTATCTGGATAAACGGGTTTGCCATGATTACGATCATGTGGGGCATTATTTTCGTACTGCGATAATCATGTTTAGAAGGATCAGGAACATAACGGCCGATTGGGTGAACCTCAAAAACCTTTGGTTGCTAAGGGACTGTATCAGGGAGAATTTTAATCATGGCCTGGAGGTGGACGATCTGATCTTCGGGGAAACATTCGACGGTGAGGATCCGGAAACTATAAAGCCGCTAACCAAAGAACGGCTGTTCAAGATTAAAAAGGTGATTCAGGAAAAAGATCCATACGCTACCGTATAGGGGGGGAGTATATAAAAACAAAACCCTGGAGTTTGTCTTGCGACAGGGACAACAGGGGATTACTACGCAAATATAGGGAGTATATCTCGTTTATACAAGGATTTTATGGCTTTTCTGGATTGATTTTAAAAAGAATAGAGGCTTGTTCCCTGGAATGTAGTATTTACTACTTTTAGTATTTTAGTATATTAGTACGCTTTTCTTTTGGAGGATTTGGGCGTTCCCGTAAACGGTCGGGCTTTCCGCCTCCAAGTCCTCGCCTAAAGGCTGTGGGCTTTCCACTGCAATCCCTAACGCATGAATACACCCACCCACCCGATTAAGGTAGGCTATTTCCGGATAGAGCCGTTCGGTGAAGCCAGCCGGATAAAAGCCGCCTGACTTTTCACTGATCGGCACAATCCGGGTACTCCGGTAGCCGATTGTCGAACCCGGTTTTAACCCCCCTTTCAGGGAGAGAGGTATTTTAGTTTTTCCGGCGTGGCCGCCTTGCGTTTACCTTGACCGGGGTTTTTGTCTGCAAAGGTCAAACGGCTTTTTCCATATCCCAAGTTGAGCCGCAAGCGGCTTTTAGAAAAAATCTCCAGCCTGGCTAAAGCCAGGTAGTATTTTTCCTAAAAAACTTGTGCTATGGAAAAAAACGTTTGGGGTGTTCTCATACAAAAACCCCTCGGAACTCAAGGTAAACGCAAGATGACCACACCGACAGCCCGAAAAACCAAAATGAGGTTGTCTTGATACAAAAACATCGGAATCTTAGGCATCCGCAAGGTTTTTTGGGGGGGAGAGGGTGCGAGGTGGGGAGTTTACTATCGGAAAAAATCAGGTAGTAAATACTAAATTAGTATATACTAAAATACTACTTTTTCATATAATTATCTGATAAATAGTTAGTTAAATGTTGTTTAAATACTTGCATATCTCAAATAAAAGTGCTATATTAGAGGTATAGAAAAAGAGATAACAACCTTTAGAACTGGCTCACCCACCAGGATAAAGAACGGGGGACGTAGTTATGAAAACTGATTATTTCGACAAGGCAGCGCAACAGTTTGCAAATTTGATGATCGAGAAGATCCAGCAGGTAGAGGACAATTGGCAAAAGCCCTGGATCACCATTGCGGCGAATACACGCAATTTCTTTCCGCAGAACCTCACAGGACGCAGGTACGCCGGAGGTAACGCCTTTTTACTTCTTTTCCTTTGCGAGAAATTCCAGTACCAGACACCCGTATTTATGACATTCAACCAGGCGAAAGAGGCCGGGATCTCCGTGCTGAAAGGATCGAAATCGTTTCCGGTCTATTACTTCCTTTTCTACGTGTACCACAAGGAAACACGCAAGAAAATAACCTTTGAGGAATACAAGGCGTTAAGCCGGGAGCAGCAACAGGAATACAACGTTATACCGACCTATAAATATTACTCGGTCTTTAACCTGGATCAGACCAATTTTTCGGACGTGAGGCCGGAAGAATGGGAAGCGTTAAGGGAGAAGTTCAGAGGGGGACAGGCAGAGCAGCCCGACGGGACAACCGGAGAGGCGCACCCCGAAATAGACGCCATGCTGGAGGCGAAAAGCTGGTTTTGCCCGATACGGGAGCAGCAAGGCGACAGGGCTTTCTATTCTCCTTTAGCCGATTATATCGTAGTGCCGCTTCGCTCGCAGTTCGTCGATATGCAGAGCTTTTACGAAACGCTTCTGCATGAAATGGGACATTCCACGGGACACCCCACCCGATTGAACCGGGATCTTGCGCACCCGTTCGGATCAGAGGAATACGGCAAGGAGGAATTAACGGCCGAGTTCGCCGCAGCCCTGGCAGGAATGTTTTTCGGGATAGCCGAACATATACGCACTGAAAACGCAGCTTATCTGAAAAGCTGGATAAAGGCGATCCGGGAAGAACCCAAGTTCATTTTAAACGTACTGGCCGACGCTATGAAAATTGTCAAGATGATAGCCGGGAAACTGAATATCTCCGTAGAAAGCGAGGAAACGGCAGCAGATGAAGCGGAACAGGTGGCATGATACAAGGAAGATCCCCCGAAAGGGGGACAGCCTTTCGGGGGGAGTTCTTTTTGGCACTCGCCCCAAAAAAGAACCAAAACGCTTTGCCGCTACACTCCGTTTCGCTTTCATAGCTCTGATAATGCGTTTTTTGATTGGATAGATATATATTTGTAGATAAAATAATGTAATATGAACAAACCGAAGATTATACAGATTATTGATGTTGTTTCCAATGCGATAGCAGGAAACCGTATCGACGAGGATTTTATAAAGAGTTGTATTTACGGAAAAGTGGATGCGGAACTGTATGCGCATCTTTTAGGCAAATACAGGGGGTATGACGGGGATTTCTTTCAGTTTTATTTGGGGACGGACGATCGGATAAACCGGGCTTTGCTGGAGAACCTGGGGATTAAGGTCGAACCCGACAAATATCCGGACTATGATAGCCGGATTGTTGCGCAGGTCGTCCAGGGAAAGAAAAGGTTTGATATTTATCCTTTCGAGTTGGAAGCCTTTAACAGATATGCCATGTTTGGCAATAATAATGCGCTTTCATGCCTGAAAGGGATTTCCCCGACAGCCGGGCAGACCGTCCGGGAAAACGGTATTAACGAGTATGGAAACGCCTTGAATTGGTCGCTGTTCTGGATAAAGGCAAATCCGGAGGACAAAGCCCTGTTAGTGGATCACGTTTTGAATATCCCCGAACGATGATAGCGGAATATTTCATTTACCGGAGAAAGGGGGATAAAGAGCCGTTTATCTCCCTGGGGGAAATGCCGCAATACGGGTTAAGGCCGAAACAGAAGTTTACCGGGAAAAAACTTAAAATAGAGGTGATCCGCAGGCTTTCCGGTGTGGAAATCGAGCAGACGGCCACCACTCCGCAGATAAACGCCTATATCGAGGCGAATATCTATGATACCGAACGTTGGCCGGAGTACCGGAAGTTATACCGACAGGTGGCCGGAGAGGTGGAAACCGTGGCCGACATCTTTACGCTCCAGTATATTTTAGTGGCCGAACTGGAGGATCAGACCAGGACGGGAAAGGACTGCCAGCCGCAGCCGACAGATCCGAAAGACGAGAGGCTGATACACCTAATCCGGTGCGAGCTTATGGGTGAACCCCTGGAAATGTACAAGACGATGATAAACCCGATCATCGCCTTAAAGAAACGTTTCGTTTGATACTACATCTACTAAAAATAGTAGATACTACTTTTAGTATTTTAGTTCGTACGCTCAATCCTGGGAGAAAAACTAATCGGGATATTCATTGAGTTCCCGGTATGCCTTAGCTAACTCTTCTTGGGTGTGACGTTTGAACTTTTTACGGCTTATGATGAAAGGCAACCTCTGATTCATTTCATTCTCGTACTCGTCCAGGAGATGTTTACCCCTTCCGGTAAGGACGACATGGGTACGGTCGTCGGAAAAGCGGATCTCTTTTAAATCTTCCATTGTATCTAATATACGGAGGATGATTTTCTCGTAAATGGGGGTACGCAGTAACGGGTGTGCGAGCATGGGGGAATTGTATTTTATATCGAAATTCTCGATGATCTCCGTCTGCACTTCCTCTATATGCTTGGGAAGTGCTTTTCCCAGCGTGTAGTAAACAGCTATCTGAAAGTCTTTGTAATTTGGAAACATGGGCGTATATGGTTTATTGGGAACGTGGATATTTTTAATATTTCCGTTCCGGGATTCTTCGGCCGAAAGATAAAAAAATCTCTCGAATAATCTTTGGGATAGATGCGCTTTTTTTAGTAAATACTAAAAATAGTATTTTTGTAATGCGCATTACAGTAGTGTATTTTGTAAACGTAACGTGTACTTATTCAAGTATTTTAGTAAAATGGGTATCTTTTATATCCGGTTATACTAATATTAGTATTTAGTATTTTTGTAATGTACATTACAAAAAATATCCGTATCTTTGCATTCAGATTGAAAAACAAAAGGCTTATGATAACGACGATCCAGTTTAAGACGTTGGACGACTTGTATCAGTTTTACAACGACGCAATTTTTAACGGTGAGCTTTCGGAATGTATCGTGAATATGTCCCGTCACGGTGGGGCGTTCGGCTTTTTCGCCGCCAACCGTTGGAGAGGGGACGGGCAGGAAAAAAAGGTCGTTCACGAGATCAGCATCAACCCCGATTTTATGAACCGGGAAGATCGGGACTGGCATTCTACCTGGTACATGAAATGTGCCATTTGTGGCAGGAGGATTTCGGCAGGCCGAGCCGGGGAGGGTATCATAATTCGCAATGGGCTGACAAGATGATCCAGGTCGGACTGATGCCGTCCGACACCGGGGAGGCCGGAGGCAAAAGGACAGGCCAGAGCATTACGCATTATATCATTCCGGGAGGGAAGTTCGAGCAGGTTTTCAATACGCTAAGCCGGGAGGATCTGCAAAACTTGCGGCTTAGGTACAAGCCGACTTTGGCGGCCGTACCTACCCGGCCGATCCGCATCGCCGGAAGCGACGGGGACGAAACGGAAGAACCGGAAGATCCGGACGAGGGGGAGAGCAAAAGCGGAAAGCGGAAGAAATACACCTGTGGGTGCGGCTGTAACGTGTGGGGAAAATCCGGGCTGGTGTTAAGGTGCGGACTGTGCGACACTGATTTTACGGAACAATAGGAAACAGTGCAAAGGTCAGAAGCCCCCAGTAAAAACCCCGCCGGAGGCAGATTTCAAGCATACTCGTTTTACTAAAATACTAAGATAAGTCTATACTAATCTTAGTATTTTAGTATTATTGTAATGTGCATTACAATATAGGGGTATATGAAAAAGTGGGGATGTCGTAATACGTCAATTCGCCCCACTTTTAAGGCTTGACGTGCAATAGCCGTCAGCCCCCAGACGGACGGGAACCACCCCGGCCGCACACAAATATAGAAAATCTTCCGGATTTAACCAAACAGGTCGGGATCTTTCTTTTTCCCCCTGGCCTTGATACCGAAATCCTCACGCAGCATCTTTGCCAGTGAATTTTGTGCGTGGCTGTACTCATTTCACCGCTGCAAACCTTATCGTCGTAATATGCACAACGGTCGTACACGTCTTTCAGCCGTCCGCTTTCCAGGATCTTGTCGAGTGCCTTACCGGGGTGTTGTCGCTCGGATAGCTTAAAGCACCGTAAACCCAACGGTAAACGAACGAGTATTGTTGTTGCTGGTCGCCTCGCAGTTCTTGGGGATTTCTCGCATGGATGAACAGGATAATCGTGTCGGCTTTCGGTTTTTGCCCCTTTTTAGGCGTTTTGCAGATGAATTTGTAATCGAACCATACATCGGCCTCGCTTTCCTTGATTCGTGTCTGTGCAGGCCTTAAAACCTTTTGGTCGATCTGTGCATTCGAGTAGGAGGCCGGGATCTCCAGGTCTTTGCAGAATTGGTCGATCGAGTAATAATACTCCCGTCTGTCCCGTTGGCTGCAAATGATCTTGTAGAGCCGCTTGGTGTAATTGCCCCGGAGTTAAGGCGATGTTCTTCCCGTACCTTGTACCGCCGACACCCGTACCGTAGTAGAGCAGGAAAGGGATCGCCCAGGGGTTGAGCGTCAGGGCTACCCGGTTTGTGCCTTTGATGTTGTGTACCGTCGTTATCACCACCCCGAACGTTTCCACCGTCTGGTGGATATTGGGATGCACCCAGCGAAAGGAAAAGTTTTTCCGCATCATGGCGATAGCTCTTTCAGAACTTTGCTCTTGTTGTTCTTCCCCCCGGCTTCGTCGCATTTGATCTCGACGACAGGCTGGTTAAAGAGGTCTTTAGGCAGTTGTTTTTCCCTGGTCATGTGTTGCTGGATCTGGTCGCTTATGAGCGTCAGGAGGTTTTCTTGCCACTCGGTCACAGAGTACTGGCCGAATGTTACGTTATTCGGCTGGATTAACATTACTTCTTCCTCCGTAGGAGGAATATAGAGGGTGATGTCGTTGGTCGCCATAGGCTTTTTTTTTGAGTTCGGGACAAAGTTAAAGAAATAAAAGATACCGCCAAAAAATACCAAGTACTTTTTATTGTAACCTTTAGTAAAATGGGTATTTATTGGAGGGGGTAATTTTAGTAAAATAAGTATTTTCCCCCTTCGGATTTTAGTAAAATGAGTATTTTAGGTTGTGTCTTTTCACTTATAACGATTTGTATTTCAGTTAATTATAAATGAAAAAACGCTTTCTTACAAAGAACCTCTACAAAGACTATTCTCACAAAAAAGGAAAATCTTAGGGAATCACAGGCTTCAAAAACGGCTGGAAAATGTGCATTTTGAAAACGGAAAATGAGAAACGGAGAAAAAATGAGCGAAGCGTTTCTTTAGTGCGATTTTTCCGCGCGTTAAAATGTGTAAAATTTTGTTTTTGTGTTGTAAAATATAAGGTGATCGGAACGATTGCCGCCGTTTTACAAATGTACACTTTTTTGGGGGGGCGGTGTACATTTGTAATGTGCATTTTGGGGGCTGGGTGTCTGATGTATTGGAGCGAAGCCGTGCGGAGCGTTCCAGGAGCGACGAGCGAAGCAAGGAGAGAGAGAACGACGGTTTACCAAAGTGAGCAAGCAGTCATTGGACTTAGTCCAATGCTGATTTTCTAAATCACTGATATATAACTGTTTACTTGTTATATGTATGCGAATTGCATACATATTGCATACATTATTTTGATAATTCATTGAATTATAGTATATTGTAGCCGATATTTATGTATGCAAACCCCTATACGTGAAATTATGGCAACAACAAGTAAAGATACGTCTATCCGTATAAAGGAGAGTACAAGGTTTAGGCTTGATATGCTGAAAGGAAACAAATCGCACGATGCGTTCGTGGCCGAAATGTTACTCTATTTTGAAACAACGGGGATCACCCCGCAGTCGAATGTAATGCCGCCGAACATTGCGGCCAAAGAGCAGGCAAGCCGGGTGATCGAAGTTGTCCGGGGCATTGAGAAATCCACTAACGTAAGGCTGAAAAACATCGAACAACTCCTTTTGTCGCTTGTCGGGGAAGTGAAAACGCCGGGGGACAATCCGGACGAATATATGCACATCTCACAGGTACAGGAACTTTTGGAGCGTTCCAAGCAACTGGAACAGGAAGCCAGGGAAAACCGGGAGAAGGCCGGGAAACTGCAAACGGATCTCGAAATAGCCCGGCAGGAGAAAGGAACTCCGGCCGTCGGATGCAATACGCACAAGATCCTGGAGATCGTGGAGCGTATCGACGAGGTGAAGAAGATACCGACATTCAACGATACGGTTTATGAGATAGACCGTAATACGCTGGATATGTGGGTGAAAAGGTTAAAGGACGAACTAAAGAGATAAGCCTATGTTTGCCAAAGTACACCCGGCCGAGGACGTGAAAAGCGGAAATACGGGAAGCTGTCACGACCTGGTGCGTTATCTGGAAAAGGAAACGGGGGAGGGACAGCGTTTTTTCTCCCATACGGAGCAGGATATTTCACCCGAACGGGTAATTATGGATATAGACGGGAACAAAAAGGCGTTAGGGGCTAACGACGCTAAATTCTTCATGCTTTCGCTCAATCCGTCGCAGTCGGAACAAATGCACCTTATCGGCCGGAAAGTGGACGATTTTAAGGAACTTACACCACAGGAGAAAAAAGAGGTTTTCCAAAAGCTGGAGGCGTTCACCCGTTCGGCTATGGATGAATACGCCTTGAACTTCGGACGGGACAATATTAGGGGAGGCCAGGATCTCATGTATTACGCACGTGTGGAAACGGAACGATCCTATCATCCGGAAGATGAAGAGGTGAAACAGGGGATCGCCAGGATCGGAGAGCCTAAACCCGGTCTGAACTTACACGTTCACGTAATCGTTTCACGCAAGAGCCTGGACGGGAAAGTGAAACTTTCTCCGGGGGCTAAATCGGCCGGGAACACCTGGGAACTGGAGGGCAGGGGGACGGTGAAACGGGGTTTTTCACATGAGGGCTGGAAAGTCAGGGTACAGGAATGTTTTAACCGGAAATTCGATTACCAGGCCAAAGAGGGGGAAACTTATGTACGTCCGCAGGTATCGGCCGAGATCGGGAAGATCACGAACCCGGAGCTTAAAAGGATATTGCAGGACGAGCAGTTTACGGCGGCAAACCAGATCGTCGCAGCCATGAGGGAACAAGGTTACACGCACCAGGTAAGGAAGGGGGTGCATTCCTTTTCACGGGAGGGTGAAGTGTTCCAGGTTGAACACAGGCTCTTGAAAGCGTTCGAACAACCTCTGTCTGACGAGCAGCTAAAAAGCATAACGGAACGTTTCGACTTGACAAAGTACGAGGCGAACCCGGCCGGGTACAGGGAGAACGGTTTGCAGGTAAAGGATATAAGTTTCTCGACATATGTAAAAGATGAAGCACAGAAGGGGGGAAAGGCCTTGAAAGAGGTCGCTTATAAAGTGGTTTATGATGAACAAAACCATACGACGGTATCGTTCGCCACCGTCCGGCAGTTCGCATACGAGCATCAAATAAACCTGGTGAAAAGCGAACCGACGGCCGAAGCCGTCTTGAAGAAGATCAAGAACCCGGAGCTTAAAAACCTGTTGGAGAACTACCGTTTTACGTCCGCTAACCAGATTGTCGTAGCCATGAAAGAACAAGGCTACACGCATAAGGTACGGAAAGGGTACATTCCTTTTCACGGGAGGGTGAACGGGTGAGCATACGGCACAAGGATCTGAAAAAATTCGCCGATCCGAAACTGGAGAGCCGCCACATGGAGGGCATTATCGAACGGTTTAACCTGTACAAGTACAAGCAGGAGGCGTGGCCTACCGGGAAAACGGCCTGGAAGCCAAGAATATTTCTTTCCTGACATACCAGAAAGTGCCGATCGAGCCGGAAGAGGATAAAAGCGTGACCGGAAAGCCGGAAACAAAGGAGGAAGCGCAGCAGCCACAGCAGGAAACGCCGGGGAGCGAGGCACATCCGGAAGAAACGGAAAACGAAGCGGAAACGCCCATGCCTGAACCCGATCCGGTGAAATACAGGAAAGAGCTTAAAGAGGTGTCTTATGATGTACTGTTTGATAGGGAAACGAAAACCTATGTGCCGATTTCGGCGATCCGGAAATACGCATACGAGAATGAGATCAATCTGATAGACCGATACAAGCATGGGTACGCAGTCAGGAACGAGGATCTTAGGGAGTGCCTGGCAAATCCCGAATACCGGACGGTAAGGCAGATAAACAAGGCCATGAGGGAGAGGGGATATACGATCGAAAGGGACGAGGCCGGAAACTATACCTACATCAAGGGGGAAAGTTCTTTCTTTATGGAACGCCGGGATTTGCTTGCCTTTACCGGGTACGCCAAAGATACCGGAGGCCGGGAAAGGGAAAGGGGAACGCACCGAAGCGCAGACAAGACGGTCGGGTTTATCGGTGGTAAGGCCAAACAAAAGCTGATAAACGAGATCCTGGGGGATAGCTTCCGGACGGAAAGGATGCTTGTAGGCAACGTGAAAAAGGCCGTCAGCCTTATACAGAACCCGGCTAATATAAAAATGATGCTGATAAAACAGATCGGCAGTTTTCTAAACCCGTTTAAAGAGTTATGATATGATGATGTATATTATTATAGGGATCGCCTGCCTGGTGGGGATCATCGTTGTTGTGCTGTTGCTTCCAAATTCCGGGAAACAGCAGCAAAAAGGACAGAAATACCGTTTTGAACTGTCGGCCGGGGGAGGGAGGAAAATAACCTTTGCCGATCCGTTCGATAATTTCCTGGTCTATGGTGGGGCGAACTCCGGAAAGACCAAAAGCATAGGAAAGCCCTTGTTAAGCCAGTATATACAGGCCGGGTTTGCCGGATTTGTCTATAATTACAAGGATTTCGATCTGGCAAGGACAGCCGTACACCTGGTAAAAAAACATAATTACCCTTATGGGTGCTTCCAGATCAGTTTCACGGATATGGAACGGACGCACCGGACAAATCCGATACGTCCTTCCGTGGTGAAGAATGAAACCTTGTTCTTGCAGCTAATGGATGATATGCTGACCGCCTACCAGGGAAAGGACGGCAAACGGGACGAGTGGTTTAACGGGGCGTTGGGGATATTAAGGGGCGTTTCGATCCGGTTTTATAACGATTATCCGCAGTTTTGCACGATACCCCATATCGTTAATTTCATTTGTTCGGCCGGAACTGTCCGGATAACGTCGTTCCTGGAGGGCAAGCACCAGAGCCGGGTACTGGCCGGGGCATTCCTGGACGCAAAGGACAGCCCCAAGACGCAAAGCAGCTATCTAAGCAGCCTTACCAACAGTCTAAGCACGCTCGCCAACGAAAAAAAAGGTGTGTTATGTCCTTTCCGGAAATGATTTCGACTTTAACCTGATAGATCCGGAATGTCCGAAATTGGTTGTCGTATCGAACGCCTATCAGATCGAAAACCTGATTTCCCCGGTTATATCGCTCATGCTTTCCATTTCGTCCCGGCGTTTCACGCTGGCGAACAAAGTGCCGTTCTTCTACTTTCTGGATGAAGCGACCACGTTCCGGATCGCCGATTTCGAGAAACTGCCGTCCGTTCTAAGGGAATACCTTTGCAGTTTCGTTTTCCTCACGCAGTCGGCGGCGAAGATCGAGAAGATATACGGGAAATATGACCGCAGTTCGATAGAATCCAATTTCGGGAACCAGTTCTTTGGCCGGACAAAGGACATAGAGGCCTTGAAAAGCTACCCGCTTGTTTTTGGAAAAGAGGAGAGGCAGAGGGTTTCAAAGACCACCGGAAGCAGCCGGGGAGGGGAGAACCGCAGCCGTACAGTTTCCACGCAGAAAGAGGAAATATACGACACGAATTTCTTTACCAGCCTGAAATCGGGCGAGTTCGTGGGGAGTGCGGCACATTCCAACATGAGGAACTTTCATTTGAGGTTTGAAATGTACGAGGACAAGGAAGATCCGCTTCCGATCGTGCATCCCGTACTGGCCTCGGATATAGAGGAAAATTACCAGCAGATCATAAGGGATATACAAGGCATTGAATAACAAGGGAAGTGTGGCGACATTCTACAAAGTGTGGGACAACTCCACACTTTTTTGTGGAATATAAAAAAGGGGTAAAATTATAAAAGTTTGATAATTAGTGTATTTATTAAAACAGTAGTGTATTATGTCAAATTGGAATGGATTTTGTACAATATAATTGTATAAATACACTCCAGTTTGAAACTCCAGTGCAATAGCAAAGGTTGTTTTTGGATTGGCCGGATAAGAATTTATTTACTTAAATACTTAAAAATAAACTCCTTATGAAAACGCCTTTGTTTATCTTGCTCCAGGCTACTGGAGGTATCAGAAATGAAGTAAACACATTCCTTAGTGATTATGCCGTTCCGGTGATCGCCATGCTCCTGATCGTGGGAGTGGGGATCGGTGTGGTGATGAATTATGATAAGATTATAGACCGGGACGGACAGGGAACAAGAAAAGAGGGTATTGTAAACTTACTCTGGGTAGTTGGTTACATCATCATCGGGCTTGCGATCATTGCAGCCGTTATCGCACTTATCAATAGCAAACTTAAAATGTCCCTCTAATGGACTTCCAGGTTAGAAAGGGGCTGGAAACACCCCTGAAAGTGCATGGAATGAGAACGAAGTTTTTTTGCATCTATTGTATTATCCTGGCTGTGATTGTTCTTTTTGTCGTGGGCTTCCTGACAAGTGCCATGAGTGGGGAGGGATCTTTTTTGGCCTTTATCGTTTCGCTGGTGGCCGGGGCGTTCGCCTCTGTGGTCTTGCGGATCGTCTTTATCAACCTTTCCATGCAGCGCAAGTTCGGCAAGTTCAAAAGACAGGTATTTGTCATATCGAATAAGGATCTGTTAAACAGCCTGTAAACACTCTTTTTATGAAAATATCGGCAGCGCAAGCGTACTGTATCTTGGATACGGTAGGATCTTCCATACTTACCAAATCCGGCGAAATATCCGTTTCCTACCTGTTGGAATTGCCGGAGGCCTATTCGCTGGATCGCTCGGATCTGGAGGAAAGGCATAACGAGTTATTCCGGGCTTTCCAGTATGTCCGAACCGGGTTTATACATAAGCAGGACGTGTTTTTACGCAGGAAATTCAAGCCGGAATATGTGATCGAGGGGGAGGGCTATATACAGACGGCCGAAAGGAAGTATTTCGACGGACGGGAATACCTGCATCACTTCTGCATATTGTCCTTTACGCTTTCGGGACTGCAAAGCCTTGAAAAAGCGTACCAGGCCAACCCGTTGGCGTATAGCGAGAAACTGGCGAAGGCAGACCGGGACAGGCTGGCCGAGTTTCTGGAATCGGTGGAGAGTGCAGTTTCCATTATCCGGAATATCCGTGGCACGCAGATCCGGCCGTTGAACGTGGCCGAGGTGAAACAGCACCTTTTCCGGTACGTGAACGGTTTCCATGACGACGAGGGACTAAGGGATATACAGTGTTCCGATATGATAAGGATCGGGCAGAAGAAAGGGATATTCTTTGCCGTTTGTGATGAAAGGTATCTGCCCGACAGGATGAAAGTATATGTTACGGACAGCACTTTGCAGGAGGCAAACAGCCAGCTTTATATGTCGATGCTGGAAAGGATCGGCGTTCATGTGCCCTGTTCCCATGTGGTAAACCAGATATGGAAATTCGCCGGGGGAAGCTACCGGGAGGAACTGGCCGAGAGGGTGAAGCTGTTCGGCCGTTACCGGGAGTTTGACAAGGCCATAAAAAGCCGTTATGACGGCCTGGCCTCGTATGAGCAGGAGATCATCAACGAGGAAAACGTGCTTTGCAAAACGCACCTGAACGTGTTGCTGTTGGAGGATGACGAAACGATCCTGAACCGACAGACGGAACAGGTAAAAATGATTTTCACGAACGCCGGGTTTAAATATTACATTCCAAGTTACGAGGGGCTTTATAATATCTTTATAGGCTCGATCATCGGCCGGGAAAACAACCTGAATCCGGACTACCTGTTTCTTTCGGATCTGCATTCGTCGCTCTGCATGGGGATCAATTACTCTACGTTCCGCAGCGACAAGGAGGGGATCTTGTTTAACGAACGGCTGTATCAAACACCGATTCGAAAGGACGTTTGGGACGCAGATAAGAAACGCATTCCGGCACGTAACATGATTATCGTCGCATCGACGGGTGGGGGAAAGTCGGTTACGTCGTTGAACATCATCCAGCAGAACATCGAGCAGAATTATAAACAGATCGTCGTCGAGTTCGGAAAGAGCTTTTACCAGCTTTCGCAGTTGTACCCGGACAGGTCGCTGCATATTGATTATGACGGCAGCAGCCCGTTGGGGATCAATCCGTTCTATACGGCCGGGAAGCAGCCGGACAACGAGAAGATAAAGACGCTTGTAAACCTGGTGCTTAAATTCTGGCGGTCTAAGGCGATCATGGAGGACACGAAACAAGTTGTTTCTCTGACAAAGATCATTTGCCGTTATTACGAGGATATTCCCGACGGCCATTGTTTCCCGGACTTTTACAGGTACGTCCAAAGAGAGGGGAAAAAACTGTATGAGCGTTTGAATATCCTGCCGGAATACTTCGATATAGACAGCTTCCTGCACGTGTGTTCGGAATTTATGCCGGGGGGATTTTATGAGAACGTGTGCAAGCCGTCCCCACTGGAGAACGATATGCAGAACCGGGATTTTATCGTCTTTGAGCTGACGAAGATAAAGAAAGATCCGTTCCTGATTTCCGTCATTATGACAATCCTTTTCGATACGATAGAGAACAAGATCCTTTCGGATCGTTCCGTCAGGGGGATGCTGATCTTTGACGAGTACGCAGAAAGCCAGTCTATAAAGGACACCTTTTCAGGTGCGGACATACATTCGACGGTGGCGTTCTGTTACCAGAAACTCCGCAAGGAAAACGGGGCGGTGGGTACGATCGTCCAGTCATTGGCGCAGCTTCCCGATAACGAGTACACGAAAGGCATTATCGCCAATACGCAACTCTTATACGTGCTTCCGGCCAACGAGATCGTTTACGACCAGACGGTAGAGGCGTTCCATATCAAGAACCGGAGCCACGTAAACCTGATGAAGTCGATCCGTAACGACTTTTCAGGGGTACGGCCGTATTCGGAGATATTCATCCGGTTTATGGATAGTTATGCAACGGTGGTACGCCTGGAGCTTTCACCGGAAAAATTGCTTGCATTCCAGACCGACGGCGAGAAATGGAACAAATTGCAGGAGATTTACAAGGAGGCCGGAAGCATGGAAACGGCCATAGAGAAGTATAAACAATTAAAACAGAAAAGTTATGAAACGGAAATGTCTATGTAGTTTGCTTGTGATGATGTGCTTTTACTGTACGGCGTTCGGCCAGTGGGTGGTGTCCGATCCGGCCTTGACGCAGCTATCGCAGATAACCTGGGCGAAAGAACTTAAACAGGCATACGAACAGTTTCAAGTGCTGGGGGAATCCAGGGACATACTGACTAAGAGCCTGGATCTGTACCGGCAGGTGAACGGGGTTATCAAAAACTCTAAAATGGTGTTGCAGGTGCTTTCCATGCAGGGGGAAATGTTGGAACTGGCGGCGAAAGAGTGCACCCGGTCGGACGTGTTTACCGGACAGGAGGCATACGGGGAATATACGAACGTGCTGAACAGGATCATGGAGGAAAGCGTGCTTTCCTTTGACCTGATCCGGACGATCATATCGCCCTCGGTGAGCATGACCGACGGGGAGAGGATAAAGATTATCGTGGATCTGGATAACAAGCTGAAAGAGAACCGGGACAAGATGCTCGACGAGAGAGCGAGGTTTAATACGGTCAATGACGCTATAAAACGGATCGCAGCCCTGAAATCAACAGCCAAGAAGTGAGCCTATGGAAGTGATCGACAATGTGATTAGCGCATACGAGGCCGTCAAGATGAACGGCGTCAGCCAGGGGATCATCGCCCTTTGTTCCTTTATCGCCGTTATCATCGTGATACAAAAGTTCGTGACGGCCTGGAAAGAGGCCTTTAGCGAGGGGGACAAGCCCGTCGATATGAAACAGTTCTTCAAACTGTTCTATATCTATATTTATGTGTTCGCCATTATCATGGTCGCACCGTTCGCCTTTACGATCGTGGAAACGGCACTTGGAAATCTTCAGAACGAATTGATAAGCCATTATCAGGAGGACGTGGATCTAAGCATTGACGAGGCGATCGTAACCTTTACAAAGGACTATATCGAGGACGTGCAAAGGCGGCATAACTGGGTAGGGCAGCAGATTCAGGAGGTTATCATGCTGCCGTTCAATATTGCGGCTTATACGATACTCCTGTACGCAACGAAATATATATTTTTCTTCTTTGCGTCAGCCCGGTATCTGTATCTTATACTCCTGGAGATCGTCACGCCGATAGCCGTAATACTCTACATGGACGAGAAAACGAGGCATTATACGCACGCATACCTGAAAAACCTGTTTGTCTGTTACATGACGATCCCGGCGTTCCTGATAGCCAACGCCCTGGGGTCTATCATTGCGGAGAATATCATGCACATGTGCGGACAGAACAAATATACCATGCTGGGACTTCTTTTCGCTTTCGTGTTCAAACTTTTCCTGTTTGCCAAAAGCGTGAAATTTTGTCGTGAACTGTTTTAAATCCTGATCTTATGAATAAAGACGATATACTGAAAGATTTTGATACACTGGCCGAGGCCAAGCGCAAAGGAGCGGTAAACTTAAAATTGTGCCTGGCTTTGCCCTGGTGGTGGTTGTCCTGGTGCTGGCCTGGGGACTGGTGGTGAATTTTACGGCACTGGATAAGGTGGTCGTGGTGGAGCGATCCGGCGAGTACCTGAAAACGCACGCCGAGGATAGCGAGGCTCTGTTTCTTGCCTGGTGAAAAAGACGTGCGCCGAGCGACCGGGTACGCTAACAGCTTCGATCGCCTGAACCTGAAAAAAAATCAGGCGCACGCCGCTTTTTATGTCAATAAGAACGATCTGAATGCCGTGTTCTCAAAGTATTATAATGATAAGGCCTATTTTGATGCGGTGCAGAACGGGGCGGTCTATAAATGCGAGATAGACAGCATCCAGACGATCGCCGGGGACAATGAGCCGTACAAGGTGGCTTTCACTTCCACCCTGACGATTTACGGCGTTTCGGGGCAGAAGCTAAGGTTTCTTATCAGGACGAAAGGGGAGATCGTGAGAACCACGCCGCAATTTCCGGAGAACGTGACGGGATTTTTCTTTAACCAGTTTATACAGCAGATTGTCCGGATAGAACAAGAACCTGAAAAAAAGTAACACTATGGATAAGGCCACGAAAACAAAAATAATCCTGTTCGCATCCCTGGGGATCTTCGTGCTGGTGGTGCTGGCCGTTACGCTGGCACTGACCGGGAAAGGGGACAACCGGGAAGAGGACGGGAGCGTGAACACTTCGCTTAGGGCACAGCAGCAAAGCGATTTTACCCTGGACGATATGATGAATACGGACGGACGGCCGGAGTACGAGAATTTTACCGATGAAGTGTACCGGGAACGTTCGGGAGCTATGTACCGGGAAGATCCGGAAGTGATAGCCTTGCAGGAACAGTTAAGGCAGAACCAGAGAGCCGACAGTCTGAAAGCGGCCGCAGCCATGAAACGGAGAACGGCGAAAGCCGGCCGAAAAAGGAAACGCCGAAGAAGGAAGAGCCTGAAAGGACAGTAGGACGTTTCTTTTCGGGGGAAGAACCGGAGAACAAGGGAAACACGATAGAGGCCATTGTGTCGGGCGATCAGAAGATCACGAACGGGAGCGTGATAAAACTTGTCACGCTCCAAGAAATGCAACTGCCCGGCGGCATGGTGATTAACAAGGGGACGGCCGTTTTCGGGGTGGTGAAGCTCGCACAGGACAGGATCAATATAACGGTTGAATCCGTCCGGATCGGGAACAGCATCTATGAGATGCAAAAGACCGTGTACGACAGGGACGGACTGCCCGGTATATATGTGCCCTTGAACATCAAGGCGGAAGCGACAAAGGAGGCGGCCGACGAGGTGGTTAGCGATATGAACGTTACCTCTTACGGGACGGACGTTCTAAGTACGGGGGTTAATGCGGTGAGCAATGCGGCAAAGAGCGTGTTCCGGAAGAAGAACAACCAGGTCGTTGTCACCGTGAAGTCGAACTATAAACTATATCTGAAATGAAAGCTATTTGTTCTTTTATCCTGGCGTTGGCCGTTTCCTCGGCCGGGGCGCAGATCCGCCCGGTGGAAAGCCTGCCTATCGCAGTGAATTATTCCAAGACGATACATCTTGTATTCCCCTCGGCCGTGAAGTATAACCAGGCCGTTACGGACTTCGTGGCCGTCGATAACCCGGAGAGCGTGCCTAATATCTTGCGCATAAAGGCCAACCGGAAAAGTTTCAGCAAGCAGACGACCGTCAGCGTGGCGACCGAGGGAGGTTTTTTCTATTCGTTTAACGTGACCTATGCCGACAGCCTGGAGCATACGAACTATTTCCTGCCCGATATGTCGAGCATACGGCCGGACACTATCTATCTGAATGAGGTGTCGCAAACGCACCTGATCGCACCGGAAAAGGTGATTTATATAGATTACGGCGATACCTGCATACAGGTAAGCAAGGCCGAGAATACCGAGAATATCGTGCGAATGATCGCAGCCACGGGAAAGGTGGAGGAATTTCCCAGGCAGACAAACGTGTCGCTGGCGACCGAAGGGGGGAAGTTCTACACGTTCAACGTGGATTATCGGCAGCAGCCGGAGGCGTTCGTCTATGAGATAGGGGAGAAACGGCCGGAGAAAAAGGCGAACGTGATCCTGACCGACAACATTATCCCGGCCGGGGAAAGGGATCAGGTCATGAGCCGGGTATATAACGCAAAAAGGGGGATATTCAACAAGGGGATCGTTCGCAACAAGATCGTTTTCTCCGTGAACAACCTGCATATATATGATAACTTGCTCCTGTTTACCTTTGAGATCGAGAACAAAAGCAAACTGCCTTATGATATAGATTATATCCGGTATTACATCATCGACAAGAAAACGGCCAAGCTGACCGCATCCCAGGAAGTGGATCAGCAGGCTTTGTTCTCGGAGAATTATTCGCCCAGGATAGAGGGGAACGGCCGGATGAAATACGTGATCGCTTTCGATAAGTTCACCATTCCGGACGAGAAAGTTTTCCGTATCGAGATCAACGAGAAGAACGGAGGCCGTCACGTTCTTTTTGACCTGGAGAACAGCGACATCGTGAATGTGGAGGATATTTAGCCTTGCGATCCTTGCGCTGATCCCTGTCGGCCGGGTGGGGGCGCAGGACAAACGTTCGCTGATCGTGGAGGTGTTGCAGACCGCAGGGGATTACGGGGACATCGCCCCGGTGTGGGGGATCGTCCAAAAGGACGGGGATATTTACCGTTTCGTCCCCTCTGTCGCACCCCTGAAAGAGAAATACCGGATCTCCGACCGTTACGGCTACCGGACGCATCCGATAAGCGGTGAAAGGCAGTTTCACGCAGGCCTGGATATGGCGGCGGTGTATGCGGCTACCGTACACGCCGCAGCCAGTGGGACGGTGACGTTCGCAGGTGAAACGCCCGGATATGGGAAAACGGTAGTCGTTACGCACCGTTTCGGATTTCAGACCAGATACGCACATCTGACACTCATTTACACCCGGAAAGGTGCGAAGGTGGAAAAGGGGGACGTGATCGGGTTCGTGGGAAGCACCGGGATAAGTACCGGGAATCATTTGCATTATGAGGTGATAAAAAACCAAAAGAGAATAAACCCTTTAAATTTCATTTATGGAACTAAGTAATGAATTGAAAGTAGAAAGGATCAGGCTAAGCCTGACGGCGAAAAGCGTTGCCGAGGAAATGGGGATCAGCCGCCAGCAGCTTTGCAACATCGAGCAGTCGGAAACCGCCCCCGTGGTGGTGAAATACATCGCTTTTCTAAGGAGCAAAGGGGTGGATCTGAACGCTCTGTTTGACCGTATTATCGTGAACAAATAAAATAAATCGTATGAGAAAATTAGTTACCGCCTTGTGCGCTTTGGTCTTTTTGTCGTCTTGCGAGACGAACTGAAACTTGTCAGCCGGGATTTTTCCGTGACGCTGAAAAGTATAGACGTGGGTACGGCCGTAGTGGGGAAGCCCGTTAATTGCACCCTTACGATCTCGGATCTCGATCCGGACAACGGGGATCAGATATTGACACGCTTTGAGGTCAGGGACGGGGACGGCGTTATCCTGGTGGATAACAACGAATACAGCCCCGGAGAAACGTTTGAATATGATTTCAAGGCAAACAATCGGCTGGATTTCGATTTTATCCCGGCAACCGAGGGAGAGGCGTATATCGTCATGGGGGTAGCCAGCGAACTGGTGACACGATCCGACAGCATCAAACTGAAAGTTTCCAGCCCGGAGATAAACATACGTTTCCAGAACGTGCCGGATCTTATGCTGGTATCGGAGGAAGCGGAATTTTATTTGCAGCTTGATACGGAACTTTACGGGGTGAAAGCGTCGGCCAGGTTCGTAAAGGGAAGCGGCCGGGTGTATATTTCCGGGTATGATGCGACAAGGGGCGAGGGCGTGGCACTGGAAAAAAACAACCTGGTGACGTTCGGCCGGATACGACCGGGCAGGCGGTGATCGAGTTTACCGTTTCAAGCCGTTACGGTCTGCCAGTGAAAGAGAATGTAACGATACAAGTAAATCAATGAGGTTATGAGAAAAATTGCCGTATTATCGCTCTTTTTGTGCCTGGTGGCCGTGTGCAGGGCACAATATATCGGAAGCCAGTATATGAACGTGAAGCTGGGCTATATCGTGGATGAAAGTCAGGTGCAGGGGACGTTCGGTTTTGGAAAGGTGTACAAGGCTTTCAAGGTGGGGGCAAACCTTAATTACCGGAATCTAAACCGGGATCTGGTAAAGGCAAACACCGTGACGGTCGGCCCGGAGCTGGCCTATTACGCCCTGAAAGGACGGAAATTCTCGCTCCTGGGGATCGCAGCCGGGACGATCGGCTACCAGAAAGCCAAGGCGAAAAGCGATCTTGTGTACCTGGAGAAAAGCAAGGCTTTCGTGTATGGGTACGAGGTCGGGATAAGGCCGGAAATGTTGCTAAGCCCGAAAGTGGCTCTTTTTGCCGAATACAGGTTTGAAATGTTGTTTAACTCCATTCTCCGGAATAACAACCATGTCGGCCTGGGGTGCGTGATCTATTTATAAACTTAAATAATTGAAGGTATGAGAAAGTATTTGTATTTGTCAGCCGTATGCGTGTGCATGGCATTGTGTTTCGTCGGTTGCAGCAAGGACGACGACGAACCGGGAGGAAAAGGGGCGATGTATGAGGTAACGATCGAGCAGTCGGGAGATTTCCGCAGCTTCATTAAGTCGGTCGTGGTAGTCGCCAACGGTACGCGGTTGAAAGACGGGGCGACGGGGGAAAGCCTCGCAAGCCCGGTGATTCTAAGCGATGAAGAACTGGCCGTCGAAAAGGTGACGTTAAGCACGACGGGAAAGGCGATCGAGTTTGCCGTTTCCGGTGGTGTCGTGGACGGAGAGGACGGCGTTGTGAACGAGCCGATGCAGTGGGTAGTGACCGTTTACAAAAACGGAAAGGAGATCGAGAAAAAGAGCCTTGTTTTCCGGGACGGGAAGGAGATAAGTACGGATGATCTTAATCTGTATTATAATTGACGTGACGGCCTGAATGTCCCCCGGATGAATGTTCGGGGGATTCTTTTTCTTTTGGGCGTTCCCGTGGGACGGTCGGGCTTTACGCTCCAAGTCCTCGCCTAAAGGCTGTGGGCTTTACTCTGCAATCCCTAACGCATGGCTGAAAACTCCTCTTGCCGGTGGTGTTCTTCTTCATACAGCCTCATGCGTTCTTGTAATGCTTCTTTTAAATTGTCGCTTTTTTTCAGTCCGAGTTTGGCACGTATGTTCGCTCGTTGGCTGGTTATGTTTCCGCTACTCCGATGTAATAATTCGCATATTTGGCTGACGGTCTTGTCTTGCAGTATTAAACGGCAGATGTTTAATTCGGACGGGGATAAATTGGGATATATTCTCCTGATTGTATCAAGTTTACTTTTTTCCTTTTTCTGGTATGCGGCAAGGGCTGTAAAAAGATTTTCTTTGGATTGTTCCCCTATTATGTTTAACAGGGAGCTTGTCTTTTCTTCCGGGTTATTCTCGCTTAACAACTCGGCGAACGCGAATAGTTCTTCCTTTTTCATTTGGAGACGTTTCAAAAGCATTTCCTCTTCCTCTTTTAGCAAGTTGCTACTTTTAGCAAGCTGCTGATATTACTGTGTAAGGATCTTCCTAATAACGTGAGTTCGGGATAACATATTATCCCCAAATGGTTAATTGACTTGACTTTTCCACTTCAAATTTGATTGAAGGCTTTTTGGGAAAGAAACAATATGCCACCAATGCAGCAATTATGTTCATGATGAAATTATGTGTGGAACGATGCCTTGAATGTTCTATCTGGCAGATATTCTTCAGTTCATCATTGATGGACTCAATTACAGATCTTTTGCGTAAGAGAATCTTGTCGCGGAATGACATCAGGGAATTTTTCATATTTGAGCGTATACCGGTCACTAAATGAACACCCTGGTCAAACAGCATCTCGAAGAGCTTTGTGCTGATGTAACCCTTGTCTGCATATAGTTTACCGAAAAGATCTTTGGTAAGAACATTGATTACGTCAGGGTTTCTATCGTCGACATTGCCTTTTGTGAGAGAGAAATTCAGCAATTCACCCTTTTCGTTACAGACCAGATGAAGCTTGAATCCAAAAAACCAGCCCATCGTACTTTTCCCTCTTTGTGCCAGATCCCTGAATACTTTATTCGAGTGGATACGCTTGTTATGACATACTTTAATGGGAGTGCTATCCACATATGTAATGCCTGTGCATTCACCAAATCCAAAGAGTTTGAGCAACAGCATGAAAGGTACAATCACCCTGGGTTGCAACTCGACAAAACGGTTGTAGGAAACGGCATTTGGAAAATAGCTCTTCATGTGCTTGCAAATATAAAACAGGTAATAATTCTTGAAATTATGAAAGGTTCCACAGTGGAAGCAGACCATCACGGCAATAATCTCGCTCTGGGACATTTGCGTTTTCCTGTTTCTCCTTTTCGTTATGTCACCTGCTTGAAGTTGGTGATTCCGGATTTCATTCTCATATTCTGCACAAAAATCGTCGGCAATACAAAATATTTCAATAACTATACTTTTTGATGTGTAGGGGTGCTTTTTGCGTACCTTTTTCCTGGAGAATTTCTTTTGTGGAGTGTTTGCCCTGTATATTCCCGATACGCTGTTATAGCAGGGAACTGTTTTTATCCAAGTAGTCAGATATAGCCTCTTGCAATACCGATTTTAGCGAATCGCCTTTGCGGATCGCGATCAGCTTTAAGTTCTGGTGATAGGTTTCGTCCATGACAAAATTACAATGCACGGTTTTCGCTTTCTTCGGCTTTTGAGCCTCTTTTTGCCCGGCCGTGGATTGGATCAGGCTGTCTAATCCCCCGGTCAGCCCGGCCGACATACTGTTTTTTAAATCGTTCTTCTTTGCCATATGGTTACTTTATTTCTGTTAGCAGTTCGTTACATACCTTCTCGTAGTCCTCTGCCCCGGCAGATTTTGGGGCATAGTGAAAAATATCCTGCCCTTGTGTCGGGGCTTCGGCCAGCGTAATGGCGTTGCGTATATGGGTGCTGAACACTTTGCCCTGGAATGTTTCCTGTACCAGTTCCGAAACGCTCTTGTTCAGGTTCTTTCTTCCGTCGTACTGGGTTATCAGGACCCCGGCGATCGAAAGATCCGAGTTCAAACGTTGCTGCACCTTGTGGACGACCTGCATAAGTTTGGCCATTCCACGCATTGCCAGGAATTGAGCCTGAACCGGGATAATCAACCGATCCGAGGCCGTCAGTGCGTTAAGCGTGAGCAGCGACAGCGAGGGGGGCAGTCGATCAGGATATAATCGAATTTTTCCTTTTGGCCCTTGATAAGGTGGGCTAAGATAAGTTCCCGCCCGGCCTCGTTGATTAACTCCGTTTCAACGGCCGAGAGATCCAGGCAGGAGGGAACGACTCTAAGACCGTCCTTATGCTCGTAGATCGCAGGTCGTATTCGCCTTTCATCGCGCCGTAGATCGTTTGGGGAAGCTCCGCGGAGAAGCCCAGCGATTCGGTCAGGTTGGCCTGCCCGTCAAGGTCGATCAAAAGAACCTTGTACCCTTTTTGACGTAACGCACCGCCCAGGTTGATCGTGGTTGTGGTCTTTCCTACTCCCCCCTTGTGATTCAATACGGAGATTACTTTTGCTTTGCTCATAAATTCAGTTTTTTAAATGGTTGTCATGTCCGCAAATATAGTTAAAATACTAATATACTAAAATACTAAAAGTAGTATTTTTCGTTTTTTGCGTGTTTTTTGTGCGATCGGGGAAGCGTACCGAAATAAATCCTGTTTCCGTCTTTCGGTACGTTTTGTTTCTGTACCGGAATTAATCAAAGATTAGAAT
>ENA-OQCN01000270-OQCN01000270.1-human-gut-metagenome-genome-assembly--contig:-NODE-270-length-27595-cov-4.184870_pt1 | contig 27595 bp, 26 predicted proteins | sample MGYA00242497_ERZ504576 | MGnify/ENA primary metagenome ERZ504576 (study PRJEB26092, sample SAMD00036296) | human gut metagenome | host: Homo sapiens | study: EMG produced TPA metagenomics assembly of...
TTTTCTTTCTTGCCGAAGAAAGAAGTTTTTGATTTGCTGTCTTTCTTATCATCCTGGGAAGCTTCCTCGTCTCCGTCCTCTACCGGGATTTCCTCTGTTTCTGCTTCGCCGTTCTCTACAACTTCAGGTTCATTCTCAACAGTTTCTTCTGTTACCGGAGTATCTGTTGTCTCTTCTTCCTGAGCTGTGTTCTTTGTTTCTTCTGACACTCTCTATTACCGCCTTTCTAACTCTCTTTCTTAATCAGTTCGTCCAGCTGGACTTTCAAAGCCTTCAGGCTGTCAACTACGTTTGCATAATCCATACGCTTGGGACCGATGATACCGATGGTACCATGCATTCCTTTTCCAAGTTCGTAAGTGGCTGTGACTACACTGCAGTCTTTCATGGTCTGCACCGGCATCTCATCACCAATGTACACCTGAATTCCTGTGTTCTCGGTATCAGACATTCTCTCTTTCACCAGGTCTACCAGATCCTGCTTCTCTTCAAATGCTGAAATCAGCTCGCTCGCTTTGCTTGTGTCTGCAAGCTCCGGATACTTGAAAATGTTGGTTGCTCCTGAAGTATATATCTGCATATCGTCTTCGTCTACCTGGATGGTGTCTGCCACTGCATCAAGGACTGTGCCAACCACAGAGCCATGTACACCTGCCTGTTCTTTCAGGCGGGCAATCATTCCCAGGTTGATATCCTGAATGGGCACCCCATTTAAGTTGGTGTTAAGAAGAAGATTTAATTTCAGGATTGTCTGATCGTCCATCTCCTCATCCAGATTGATGATCTGGTTTCGGATGACATTGTTATCACTCACTACTACTGCCACAAGCTGAAGGGGTGTCACACGGGAAAGCTGGATGAATTTAATCTTGCTTCCGCTGTACTGTGGAACAGAGATCATTGTTGCATAGTTGGTATTGGAGGCCAGTACCTTTGCTACCTGCTTCAACATTTTATCCAGTTTGTCAGTTTTCTCTATCATGAGATCCTTGATTTCCTGAACCTCTGATTCCTTTTCTTTCATCAGCTCGTCTACGTAGAGGCGATAACCTTTATCAGAAGGAATTCTTCCGGCTGAGGTGTGGGGCTGTACGATATATCCCATATCTGTCAGGTCTGACATCTCATTCCGGATGGTGGCAGAGCTTACATTTAAATCTGCAAACTTGGAAATGGTCCGGGAACCCACCGGTTCGCCTGTTTCCATGTAGGTTTTGATGATGGCTTTTAGTATTTTCTTTTTACGATCATCTAATTCCTGATCCATGAAGTTCCACTCCTTTACTGCCTTTGTTTTTGGTTTGTTAGCACTCATGTTTTAGGAGTGCTAACACCTTATGCTCATAAGATAGCACTCTTGATTTGGTTTGTCAATATTATTTTGTGAATTTTTTGTTATTTTATGAACAATAGGGGTTATTAAGATTATGTTATAGAAAAGGGACGCGGGGAGAAATTATTGATATTGTGTGCGGTTTCGGACGCTAAGAGATACTAAGTCTGCAGAAATCTGCTAAAGGCATGAGCCGGCTTCTCAAACTCGCTCCGTCGCAGACTCCGCTCAGACAGGTGATGCAGCCGGCTCATAACGCAGATTTCTGCAGACTAAGTATCTCTAAGCATCCTGCAAATGCACACAATATCAATAATTTCTCCCCGCTGGCTGTTCAGGACGATTATACAGGCGGGGCTCTCGCCTGGGAGGCAAATCGCCTCTTCTATAGCAATCCTTGTAAATAATGCATTTAAGACAGTTCAGCAAAGTGCGAAAGACAAGGAAGATATCTGACGCAGGATTTCACACTCTGATGGACTGGATTAAGATACATTATTTTAGAGAATTGCTATAGAATAACTATATCACTTGCTTGTCTTCAAATTCGATTACACAGATGAAAAAGACTCAGTATAGCACTATTTATCTAAAATATCCAGATTCTTTTTCAGGTCGATCATTTTATCGCGGAGTTCGGCGGCCTGTTCAAAGTTGAGGTCTGCGGCTGCGGCGCGCATTTGTTTTTCTACCTGGGCGATGAGTTTGGTGAGTTCTTTGCGGGTCATGGACTCTGGGTCTTTCTGGAGTCGGACTTCGGTTTCGGCTACTGCTTTGGATACGGCAATGAGGTCGCGGACTGCTTTTTTGATAGTAGTCGGAGTGATTCCGTGTTCTTTGTTATAGGCTTCCTGGATGGTTCGGCGGCGGTTGGTTTCGGTGATGGCTTTGTGCATGGAATCGGTCATGTTGTCTGCGTACATGATTACATGGCCTTCACTGTTTCGGGCAGCTCGTCCGATGGTCTGGATGAGAGAGGTTTCGGAACGGAGGAAGCCTTCTTTGTCTGCATCCAGGATTGCTACCAGGGTGATCTCCGGGATGTCCAGGCCTTCTCGAAGAAGGTTGATTCCTACCAGAACATCAAAAACATCCAGACGCATATCACGAATAATGCGGGCACGCTCTAAGGTATCGATATCGGAATGGAGGTAACGGACTCTGATTCCTACTTCTTTCATATATTCTGTCAGGTCTTCTGCCATTCGTTTGGTGAGAGTGGTAATCAGGATTTTGTGTTTCTTTGACACTTCTTTGTTTACTTCTCCGATCAGATCATCGATCTGGCCTTCAATGGGGCGGACTTCTACTTTCGGATCCAGAAGTCCGGTTGGACGGATGATCTGTTCTGCACGGAGGAGTTCATGATCATACTCATATTGTCCCGGAGTGGCAGATACAAACATGACCTGATCCAGTTTGGATTCGAATTCTTCGAAGCTTAAAGGACGGTTGTCCTTTGCCGAAGGAAGACGGAAACCATAGTCCACCAATGTCTGCTTCCGGCTCTGGTCACCGGCGTACATTCCTCCTACCTGAGGTACTGTGATATGAGATTCGTCTATAATAAGTAAGAAGTCATCTCCAAAATAGTCCAGCAGTGTGTATGGCGGCTGTCCGGGCTTTAATCCTGACAGATGTCTGGAATAATTTTCGATTCCTGAACAGAATCCGGTTTCTTTCATCATTCAATGTCGAAATTGGTGCGTTCTGAGATTCGCTGGGCTTCCAGAAGCTTGTCTTCGCTTTTGAAATACTCTACACGTTCTTTTAATTCTTCTTCTATTGCTACAGCTGCTCTCTGGATCTGTTCTGCTGGCACTACATAGTGGGATGCAGGGAAGATACTGATATGAGAACGCTGGCATTTGATTTCTCCTGTCAGTACATCAATTTCTGAAATACGGTCGATCTCATCTCCGAAAAATTCTACTCTCACGGCTGTATCGGAGCTGTTGGCAGGAAAAATTTCCAGGGTATCTCCACGGACACGGAAGGTGCTTCGGTGGAAGTCCATCTCATTTCTGGTGTACTGAATGTCGATCAGCTCCCGGATTACCTCATCCCTGTCTTTGGTCATTCCCGGACGCAGGGAAATCATCATGTCAAAGAATTCCTGAGGGGAACCCAGTCCGTAGATACAGGAAACGGAGGAAATGACCACTACGTCTTTCCGCTCTGACATTGCGGCTGTGGCAGAGAGACGGAGTTTGTCAATCTCGTCATTGATGGAGGAGTCTTTGGCAATATAGGTGTCTGAAGACGGGACATAAGCCTCCGGCTGATAGTAGTCATAATAGGAGACAAAATATTCCACTGCGTTCTCAGGGAAGAATTCTTTCATCTCACCGTAAAGCTGCGCCGCGAGAGTTTTGTTGTGGGCGAGGATGAGAGTTGGTTTGTTTAGCTGGGCGATGACGTTCGCCATGGTAAATGTCTTGCCGGAACCGGTGACACCCAGTAAAGTTTCGAACTGGTTGCCTTCTTTAAAGCCTCTGACCAGACGTTCAATTGCCTGAGGCTGATCTCCAGTTGGCTTGTACTCGGAATGCAATTCAAAATGATCCATAATATTCTCCTGTTTTAATCAAATTTCACTTATCAAAAATTGAAATATGTTTAATATGGTTATATTTTCAGTATATCATCCCATATAAAAAGTACAGAGCAAGCGAATACCTGTTCTGTACTTTAACGTGTCGCGTTACTGTTCACTCTGGCTGCCTAAAACCGAACAAATAGTCTTCTCAACTTTTTCTGCATCAACAGGTTTTGCAATATGTCCGTTCATTCCTTTTGCCAGTGCCTTTTTTCTGTCTTCCTCAAAGGCATTGGCTGTCATGGCTATGATTGGAATAGTGGCTTTGTCTTTATCTGACAGTCCGCGGATCATCTCAGTTGCCCTGTAGCCGTCCATGTTCGGCATCTGGATATCCATAAGGATCAGGTCATAGGTGCCTGCCGGTTTCTGTTCTATCCTTGACACACACTGAACTCCATCCTCAACACGATCAACCATAAGTCCCATATCCTCCAGGATAAACTGTGCGATTTCCGCATTCAGATCATTATCCTCGGCAAGCAAAATATGTTTTCCGCTGATTCTGTCTGTTTCATCCACATCTGAAGATTTTTCCGTATCCTGTTCATAGTAGCTCTTATCAGCAATCCTGTATTCCAGGGTAACTGTAAATTTACTTCCTTCTCCCTGCTTACTTTCTACTTCAATAGTTCCGTACATCATATCAATATACTTCTTTATGATCGGCATTCCCAGACCTGTTCCCGCAATCTTTCCGTCTGTTGTATTTCGTTCCCTGGCAAAAGCTCAAAGAGAGATGGAAGGAATTCTTCGCTCATTCCGATACCTGTATCAATTACCTGAGTCCGTATCCGCACATAGTCTTTCCTGTCACAGTCAAGCTCTGTGATCCTTATGGTAACTCTTCCCCCTGAAGCTGTATATTTTACCGCATTACTGATCAGATTGAGGAAAATTTCCTTGTTCTTCGTCTCATCGCAGATTACGTGCTCATGCTTGACATCATATTCCATCTTAAGGTGAATACATTTTTTCTCCGCTTCCGCCTGGAAAATTTTGTAAATTCCCTGATAAATATCTCTGATCTTCACATAATCTTCATCCAGTTCCACCTTACCGCTTTCAATCCGGGCCATGTCCAGCACATTATTGATAATAGACAGAAGCAGATTTCCGGACTGTTCCATCTTCTCCTGATAATCCAGAAGTTTCGGATCAGTCAGTTCCCTTTTTATCAGCTCACTGTATCCCAGCAGGGCATTCATGGGTGTCCGGATATCGTGAGACATATTGAAAAGGAACTCTGATTTGGCGGCATTAGCCTTTTCTGCCTGAATCTTGGCTTTTCTCGCTTGTATCAGCAGATAAACTATAATCCATACAATAATCAAGACCACACTTACAAACCAAATGGAAACTACCCGCAGATTATCCTTTATGTATTCTGCCAGAGTAACCTTGCCCGGTGCGTTTTCATATACGTAAAACTGACTGGAAAGTCTGGAAGCAGGCAGAGTCTGAATGGTTTTGTTCAGGATATTCATTAATGTTGTGTTTTCCCTGGTGACCGCAAAGCAGGAAGCGCCGGATTTCGTAAGAAAAATACTGCGCATTTTGCTGTCCTCCAGTGTCTTTAATGACTGTCCTGCCTTCACAACAAAGCAGTCTGCCTCTCCACTTTGAACTGCTTTATCGGCCTCAGCAGATGAGTCGTATTCCTTTATTTTCCAGAATGGATAATTAAAAGAAATATACCACTTCCCCAGCAGGTTATTCCTGCTCACTGCTACTGTATTCTCTTTATTTTCATCAAACTTCTTAACACCGGTGAGTACTGCAACATTAATTTCAAAAACAGTATTTGACAATACAATATCATTCTGCTCAGCTTCATATGGATTCTGGTTCATATGAAAATCATATCAATCCTGTTATCCTTTAATGCCTGCAGCTCTTTCTCCTGGGATTCAAAACCTGTCAGTTGAAATTCTATGGCTTGTTCACCCAGATAACCGGATACCAGACTAATATAATCGTTAATAATTCCTACCGGTTTCTCTGACTCCGTATCCACAAGGCTGATACCCACATCATTTTTCAGATATCCAATCCTGACCGCCCCATGCTGTTCCAGCCAGTTCTGTTCCTCATCCGTAAGAGTTTCAAGGGAATTTGCAGAGAGATACCTTTTATAAAGATCGTCTGTATAAAAAGGATTCTCCCTCTCTATCTTCTGCATTACCTGATCCAGCTCTTCTTTCAAATCCGGGCGTTGCTGACTGCAAAATAATTATAGGAGCTACCAATCAGAATAGCAGGAGAAATATCGTCTCTTTCCCACTGTGGAGATTCATTTAAAACAAATCCGTCAATTTCATGATTTTTCAATTTCTGACGAACATCATCTGCACCGGTAATATCAACCTGCTGCGTGTTCACTCCATGACTTTTCTCCCACTCATGGAACATTTCGGCAGGAAGTGCATTCGGCAGCATACCGATTCTTTTTCCATTTAATGTAGTCAGATCTGAAATGGAGATATCTGTATTAGAAGTATCCACATACAGGTAATATTTATCCTCTCCCATAGGCAATTCTGAAAAAAGCATGGAAGTGGAACGTTCCTCTGTATAGGAAATGCCTCCCAGCAGATCGATCTGTCCATTTTTCAGCATACTCATCAGTTCTGCCCAGCTTCCCTCCACATATTCATATTTCCATCCGGTATGCGCAGCTACTGCCTGCTGGTATTCGTAGCTGTAGCCTCTCCTCTGACCGTCTGCTCCTGTGGTATTATAAGTTCCTTCATACCAGCCTACTCTGACTGTTTTGGATTTTGCTTCCTCTGCTGATACAGGAAGGGGAAGCACGGTAATATATAAAATAAAGCATAATAAAATGCAGATATGTCTCTGTACATTTAACTTAAACTTTTTCATATAACTTTCTCCAAATGATTTTGTGTCTATCCGGTGAAGATATCTCAACAGATATTGCCTTTTTCATTTACTTCACCCGGGTTATAGAAACGTGTAACATGCTTCTGCAGATATCATACCTTATTTTCCGTCATTGCAACAGCCCTATATTTATTTTTTATACCTATTTTTTCAGTTTTCAGATAATCTTTACTTGCCAAAATTCATGGGCTACGACAACCGAATTCGGACAAAATATATCGCAAAGTGGGGCGTGCAGATTGCGGGAATGATTTTTCAGACACGCTCTAATGTGTCGACATGTTAATTCCTGAAACAATCTTGCAGGATAATTTTTTTTATTTCAAGGCGGAGGAAAAAGATGTAGCAGTGGCATAATCATTTGTATGCGAGTCCCCACACTGCTTATTGCTTTTCGCAACCTCCGCAGGGGACTTACTTGATTCGGTTAAAGTTACTATTTATTTAAATTTCGTATACAGAAAAAAGCAGCCCACAGACCATGTATGAAGAAAATCTGTGAGCCACCTTTTCTTTTCATCTTAGATGATGTTTATCTTTTTTTATCTTTGAAACAATAAAGAAGAAATCGTACGGTTTTTACTTTTGTAAAACTGAAATGCATTATTTAATAAACTTAACTTCCGGATAAATAGCCTGCTTAGCGGCTTCTTTTCTCTCATTGAAGATAACCTTGTTTTCTTCAAACAGGTTGCGGCCCTGTGCATCGATAGATACGATCAGTGGACCAAATTCTTTTACTTTGTTGCACCATAAGGTCTCAGGCATTCCAAGCTCATCCCAGTGATGTTCTACGATCTTCTCAACCTCTGTTGCAGCTACTACTGCACAGCCAGCCGGGAATACACAGTGATCGCACCAAACTCTTTACATGCACGCTCTGTGTTCGGTCCCATTCCGCCTTTTCCAACGATTACTCTTACACCTGTAAGCTTAGTAAATTCATACTCAAATTTCTCCATACGCATGGAGGTTGTCGGTCCAACGGAAACCATTTCATAGTCATCTTCTGTTCCCTCAATTTTACGAACGATTGGGCCAGCGTGGAAAATTGCTTTGTCCTTGATATCATATGGAAGTTCTCTTCCATACTCAACCAGACGGCGATGTGCCACATCACGGCAGGTCATCAGATCTCCGTCCAGCCATACAATATCACCGATTTTGATGTCAGCCAGGTCTTCTTCACTGATTGGTGTAATAAGAACTTTTTTATCTCCTCTGATTTCGATCATGTTTTTTCCCTCCGATTATGCGTTGAATTTCCATGTGGAATGTGTATCACAGGTTACTGTAAGGTCAGAATTTACGATCAGGTGACCGCGGCGGTGTGACCAACAGCTACATTTACTGCTACACCGATTGTAGATGGATGACGGGCTGTATTCTCGATATTAACACCCATTACAGAATATTTTCCACCCATTCCCTGCGGTCCAAGGCCAATTGCATTGATTCCGTCTTCCAGAAGTTTCTCCATTTTTGCTGCGTTTGCGTTATCATTGTGAGAACCGATCGGACGCATAAGTGCTTTCTTGGAATTGAGGGCTGCTGTCTCTACAGATGTTCCTACACCTACACCTACAAGAAGCGGAGGACAAGCATTCAGTCCATAGGTTGTCATCTGGTCAAGAACGAAATCGGTAATACCTTCGTATCCTGCACCTGGCATAAGTACCATTGCTTTTCCCGGAAGAGTACATCCGCCTCCTGCCATGTATGCGTAAATCTCACATTTATCACTATTTGGAACGATGTCCCACCATACAGTCGGAGTTCCTTTTCCAACGTTTTTCTTGGTGTTGTACTCGTCGAAAGTTTCTACAGAGTTATGTCTTAATGGTGCTGCAAAAGTAGCCTGTACAACAGCTTCTTTCAAAAGGGCTTCCAGCTCGTTGATGTACGGGAAATTAGTTCCGCATTTCAGCCAGAACTGAAGAACTCCTGTGTCCTGACAGCTTGGACGGTTCAGTTCTACAGCCAGTCCCTGGTTCTTGGTCATTGTCTCATAAAGTACTTTTGGGAGTGCTGCACTTTCCTGAGAGCCAAGTTCTTCCAGTTTTTCTACTACGTCGTCCGGTAATTTTTTTCCGATGTGGGCAACAAAGTCTGCTACCATGTCTGTTAATACTTTAACTCCATTTTCCTTAGTCATGATTTACCTCCTGATCATTCAATGGTTTAGGGTTGTTTGGCTTTTAATTTTGGGTTATTTATCTAAAGCAGCATGTTTTCTGCTTTATTTCTATTGATACATTTACATTAAGCGGAAAATCTTCCGTCTCATATGGTTTATCCTCTCACGGATAGAACGGGAACAGAACAGGCAAAAGGATCATACAGATCACGAAGGATACCAGAATCAACGGTAAACCTGATTTCACGTAATCCTTGAATTTATATCCTCCAAGTCCTACTACCATAGTGTTTGCAGGCATTCCAATCGGTGTTGCATATGCACAGGAGCCTGCGATAACAGTTGCGATAACAACAGCTCTCGGATCCGCACCAAGGTTGTTTGCCAGAGAAACTGCAATTGGGATCATCAGTGCGGTTGTGGCCGTGTTTGACATGAAGTTTGTCAGTGCACAGGTTACAATGAATATTACCAGAAGAAGCACGATCGGGTTCGGGTCTGCACCCAGAAGTCCTACGATCTTATCTGCTATCAGTTCACCGGCACCTGTTGTGTCCAGGGCTTTGGCAAGTGTAAGAGATCCTCCAAAAAGGAATACTACTTTCAGATCAATGGAAGCCAGTGCTTCTTTTTCTGAAAGAACTCCAAACAGCACCAGAATGATTGCTCCGATGCATGCAGAAATCTCAATGCTGACTCCAATCTGTTTCTCAAAAATCATTGCAAGAATCACAAGTATCAGAACTATCAGTGAAACAGTCTGTTTCCATTTCGGTACATCACTGAAATCTTTCTGTTTTTCAACAGTTGCCCCTACAGCCCCTTTTCCATCCGGAAGAAATCTGTATCCAATGAAAACGAAGTAGATAATTCCTACCAGAAGCATCGGGACTCCCACCGGTGCATACATGAAAAAGCTTGTGGAAAGCCCCATTTCCTGAAGTGCGTTTACACCCATCAGGTTTCCGGGTGCGCCAATGATGGAAAGGTTTCCGCCAAGTGCTGCTGCAAATACCAGCGGCATCAGAAGGCGGCTTCTTGAATAGCCGGATTCATCGGCGATTCCACAGACTACAGGGATCAGCACTGCTGCTGTACCTGTGTTGGATAAAAATCCGGACATCACACCTACGATTACCATGATTGCAATGATCAATGTTCTTTCTGTTCTGGCAAATCTGGTAACCAGACCTCCGATTTTATTTGCCATTCCTGTTTCAAATAGTGCCTGGCCTACTACAAACATGCCAACACAAAGGATTACGTTACTGTTTACATACTGTGAAAACGTTGTAGATACATCCACTACTCCGGTGAGTGTCAATCCGATTGCACAGATCGAAGCTGTAAGCCCAAGTGGTATCTTTTCGAGGATGAAACTAATGATCGTAAACACAAGAAATAACAGTGTGATTGTTTGTTGAGACATTTTATTGATCTCCTTTCACTTTTTTTCTGTGATTTCATTTTTTATTTTGCTCTTCGCTTTTGTCTTACTTATCTGTCTTTTTTTTTATTAATCTCTCTTGAAAGGTACCGGCCGTGCACGTTTCCTTTGATGAGTTTATTATAAATCATGCACGTATAAAAAAACAAATTAATGGGTTGCATATCCCATAAAAAATTTTTATAATCTCAATTTTAGCAGGTTTTTTTTTATGCAATATTACTACATTAAAAAAAAACTTTAGAAATAAATATGGAAATTATGATAGGTATATGGTATTTTTATTTGAAGATAACTTAAAGCAGTTTCAGAAAATACTATACTTGCTATAGAAATGACATATTTCGACACACTACAACGAACTTAGAGGAAATTACTTATGACACTTAACCAACTCCGTTACTTTTGCACAGCCAGCCGCTGCCACAGTATCACAAAGGCAGCCGAGGAATTATACGTTACTCAACCACTGTGTCCGTGGCCATCCGTGACCTGGAAATTGAATTCGGCATCAGCTTTTCTATAGAAAGGGAAACCGACTGATTCTTACCGAAGAAGGCGAAGAGCTTTATAACAAAGCTACCTACATTCTTCAGTACTGCACCGAGCTTCAGGCAGATTACTCCAGTATGGCGAGAGTAAAACCCCCTCTTCGTATCGGAATTCCGCCTATGCTGAGCACCGTCTTTTTTCCTGAGCTTCTCATCGCATTTCATGACCAATATCCGGAAATCGCTGTTGTTCTGGAGGAATATGGTTCTGTCCGTGCCTGCAATCTGGTACAGGACGACACTCTGGATCTGGCTCTGGTAAATATGGAACAGTATAATATTGATAAATTTAACAAGGCTCTTCTGGCCAACGACCAGGTTGTTTTTTGTGTAAGTGATGACCACCGACTGGCAGACAAAGAAGTTGTGACCACAAAAGAAATGTCTAAAGAATCTTTGATCTTTTTCAATGCCGATTCCGTACAGAACCAGTTGTTGAAAACACGCTTTGAAACGGACGGTTACGTTCCGGACATCATCATGCGCAGCAGCCAGATTTATACTATTTTGCAGCTAGTAAAGACCTGTAAATATGGAAGTTTTCTCTATTCCAGCATGACCGACAGATTTGCCTCTTCCGGCATAAAAGGAATTCCCCTCAGTCCACCCATCCGCATAAAGATCGGAATGATATGGAAAAAGGGGAAATATATCAGTGACAATATGCAGAAATTCCTGAACTTCACCAAGATGTACTACCGGGAACATCCGCTGATTCAGAAGCTCTGATTTGTACGCCACTAAGCTGAAAAAAGCAACTTACTACAAGTACATTGTAAAGGCTTACAAGATGGTGGATGGAAAGAAAGTAATCACAGGTACCTCCGTAGCAGTACATTCAATAACTAAGGATGGAAAATACGGCGTAGCAAAGCTGTTTCCATTATAAAGATTGGAAATAAGAAGAATGATACAGAAGTAACCTTAAAGAAAGGTAAAACTGCTCAGATTACAGCTATAGAAATAAAGAAAGACAAAAAAATCAAACACCACAGAAATCTCTGCTATGAAAGCAGTAATACAAAAGTAGTAACTGTGACATCTGATGGTGTAATCAAAGCTATGAGAAAAGGAAACTGTAAGATATGGGTATATGCACAGAATGGTGTATATAAAGTGATTACAGTTACAGTAAAATAATTTTTATGTGCGCATCAGTTTTACGGCTGATGCGCATATTTTTATGACCACATGAGGTCATGCATATCGGAGTCAGACTCCACGAAATACCGATATATTCAAACACACTCCAAAAGATAGTCAAATGAATAGTTTGATATCAGAAATCCATTGCAGATTATCCAGAGATACCATAACGATTGAGTTCCGAAAAATATATATAAAAAATTTTTATATATGTATTGACATTGTGGTAGCATCGAAGTATAGTATATGTAAAATTATATATATAAATATTTTACATATATATCAGGAGGTGATTCAATGTATTTTCCGGTATCAGCATTATTGATTGAATATATGATACTGTCAGTGGTAGAAAGCAGGGATTCTTATGGCTATGAGATCAGTCAGACAGCGAAGAAGGCTGCTGACATTAAAGAATCTACGCTCTATCCCATATTGAAGAAGTTACAAAGTGCAGGATATCTGACTACCTATTCGCAGGAGTATCAGGGAAGAAAGAGAAAATACTATTCCCTTACAGAAGAAGGCAAGGCACAGATTGCATATCTGAGCAATGAATGGCAAATCTACAAAGACACTGTAGATGGGATTATTGAAGGGAGGATAAGAGGTTGAGCAGAGAGGAATATTTAAACCAGCTGCATAAATATCTGCGGAAGCTTCCGAGACAGGACTATGAAGATGCAATGGAATATTTTACCGAGTATTTTCAGGAGACAGATGAGGAAGGAGCAGAAGAACTGATGAAAGAACTTGGTACGCCGAAGGAGGCTGCCAGAGAACTGATGGCGAATCTTCTGAATAAGAAAATAGAAGATCATCAGAATTATGAAACAGATGGACAGACCAGAGCAGAACAGAAAGGTTCCGGAAAACATGTGGTATGGATAGCGCTATTGGTATTATTTGCTGCACCGGTAGGAGCTCCGCTTCTGGCAGCATTTGCTGCAGTCGTTCTTGCATTAGTTGTGTGTGTATTTGTAATTTTGTTATGTGTAGTTTTATGTCTGATGCTTATTGGCGGGAAAATCCTTATCCGCGGTATACTGGCAGTTCCGTTTTCTATGAGCGGTTTTGCAATGCTTACAGGAAGTGGGCTGTTGGCTGTTGGCGCTGGCATCCTTGGTGTACTGTTGTGCGTATATCTATGTAAATGGAGCAGCATGCTGATTGCGAAGCTGGTACGCCGGATCACAGGCAGAAAGAGAGAGAGGTTAGAACGATGAAAAGATGGGCAAAGGCATGGCTTGCAGTAGGAGTCGGATGCTGTGTATGTGGTGCAGCTTTGACGGGCATCGGTGTTGCGAGCGGTGGAAGTAAATATGTGAAATCAGCAGATTTAAACAAAATGGATGGAGCTGCAAAAAAAAGCGATAATGAGATGGTTCTTGAGAAAACAAAGCTTGATGATTTCGACTCAGCAGACATCTCCATGACAGATATGAATCTGCAAGTAGTCAATTCAGATGATCAGTACTGTTATATTTCTTATCGGGCATCCGATCAGAAAAAGGATCCGATCAGTTATCAGGTAAAGGATGGTAAATTAAGGATTCAGGAAAATAACAATGATGGGAAGACTTATTATCATGTTGATATCGGATTTTTGTCGGGTCTTTTGGGTGAAGGAACACTTACTACAGATGAAAATGTGGTAACAATTTACGTGCCGGAAGGTCAGAAATGGAAGCTTGCAGATATTAAATCGGATATGAGCAATATATTGCTGAACGGATGCGAAATCGAAAATGGAGCCGTTCAGACGGATTCAGGAGATGTATTTTTTAAAAATTGCGATTTCAATAATCTGAAAGTGAAAACGGATATGGGTAATCTTTGTTTTATTGGTAAAGAAGACGTGATGCGCACATGGAACATACAGATGAATACTGATATGGGAGATATCAATGTAGATGATGCGCTGACCGGTAAGATGGTGGAAGACCAGGATGACTGTGATATTTCTTACACACAAAAAGGAACGGGCGGAAATCTGGTGATCCAGACTGACAGTGGAAATATAAGGCTGAAGTGCAGATAACGTTACTGTTTACTTCAGTTATGATACAGGGAATTCTTGGTGCATTCTGCGTCAGAGTGCCGATATCTTATATTATGAGTATCCAGCCAAATACCTCTCTGTTCCATATCGGACTGGCAACACCAATGTCCTCTATATTGCAGTTGATTCTCTGTGTTGGATTTATGCTCTGGCTGCAAAAAAACAGACTGTTAGATGACAAGCATTAATACTCTCGTTCGTTTTGACTGAAAATTTTCTATTTATTAATTGCAAAATTCTCACAATCATATCAGGGTCAGAAGTTTTCAAAATCTCATCGCATAAACACGAGTGGTTTAATAATCTTCTGACCCTGATATTATTTTCATTGTAATTGTTTAGCCTGCTGAATAATTATTTTCTCTCTACAATATGATAGTAAGAACGCGCCGTCATAAGATAAATCAACCCATACACAACAGCAAAGATCAATACTGTTCCCGCCGTACATCCAATAAACAGCTTCGTATTTGTCATTCCAAAGAGCAGGAGCATTCTTCGTATCATTGGAAATGCCATGGTAATATGAAGCATTGCCATTAACAGCGGGAGGAAAAATACCATCAGAATCTGTCTGCGGACAGAACTTCTGACCTCCCGGTGGCTTAATCCAACCTTCTGCATGATCTCAAATCGTTTCTGATCTTCATATCCTTCAGAAATCTGTTTATAATAAATAATCATAGCTGTTCCCATAAGGAAAAGAGAACCGAGAAAGATTCCGATAAACAAAAGAGAACCATTATCCGCATAATAGGACTCATATTCCTGCTGGCGGATTCCGGAAGTTATCCATGAGTTTTCTGACAAGCCTCCGTTTTTCTTCAAGTCTTTAACAACCTCCATTACCGGGGTTCCAAAATCAATCTTATCTGTCTCCGAACCGGTAATATCCAGACCAAGATGAAGTGTCAGATCCTCTCCCGCAGGAGCAGAAGAAACGCCTTTATACATTTCTGTACGCATCTCATCAAATTTCTTAAAATCTTCATCTGTAACAACCAGCACTGCATTATCACTGACTGCATCTTCGCCACAGGTCAGGGGATTCTTATCCAGCCATTTTTTCACTGTAAATTCTGTCTCATCAACAGTAACTGAATCTTTCTGCACAGCTGAAGGATACCATGCAAAAATTTCACCATCATTAAGATTTGCAGAAATTCCTGTAAGTCTTTCATATTCTGCCTGATCCAAAAGAGAAAGTACCAGTACCGAATCAGAATTTCGAATAGTATTTGCTGGTTTTATCAGAATCTGATCACCGTTTTTGCTACATACGATATCCAGATAGATTTCCTCCACAGACTTTTCTACCGGAACTTTATTATCCGCAATAGCTTTTTCAAAAGCCTCTATTGCGGTCTGACATTCTTCTTCGCTTATGCTGGTAACAGACATATCAACATCATACGGATAGCGATTCAGCATAATATCATTCATTCCGAAATAAATGGAAACTGTCATGGCAATCATAAGCAGAACACCTGTACTTAGTATACAGATACTTGCCAGACCGATTGCGTTCTGCTTCATTCGATAAAGCATTCCCGATATGCTGATAAAATTTCCAGTCCTGTAATAAAAACTCTTTCTGCGTCGGAGAAACTTCAGAATCACAATACTTCCTGCGGTAAAAAGCAGATAAGTCCCTGCCATAACAAGAATAACAGCAAGAAGAAATATCGTAATTGCCTTGATTGGAGATTCAGTCGTAACCGCAAGGTAATAACCTGCGCCAAGGCAAATAAAACCAATCAATGCCATAAGCCATTTTGCTACCGGTTCTTTTTCTCCGGTATTATTACCGCGAAGTAATTCTACCGGACGACTTAAATGAATTTTCGCAAGGTTCAGAAACAGAATCATCAAAAATATGATACCAAACATGAACAGACAGGTAAAAATCCCCTTTACTGAAATATAAAATCCGAGCACTGAAGGGATATGAAGCAGCTTTAACAGCAAAAGAAGTGCCAGCTTACTTCCAATAATTCCGGCTGCAATACCGCCGGCAAGTGAACCTATTGAGGTAATGATCGTTTCAAGAAACATTACGATTCCAATGTGATTTCTTTCCAGTCCAAGAATATTATAAAGACCTATCTCTTTCTGCCTTCTCTTCATTAGAAAACTATTACTGTAGATCAGAAAAATAATACAGAAGATCTCTACGACTATCTCTCCTGTAAACACGATCATACGCACTTCATCCGCCTGACGCACTGCCTGATCCAGTGTCGGGCAGTCACGCAGAAATTCCATCATATAAATCATTGCAATACAGAAAATACAGGTGATTATGTATGGAATATATGTGCTTTTGTTGTTTCGGATATTCTGTTTTGCAAGTCTGGAAAAAATTCCCTTATGCATGCTGCTCACCACCTGTCGTAAGTATCGTAAGCGTATCCGCGATCATCTGATACATTTCCTGACGCGATTTACTGCCTTTGTATATCTGATGAAAAACTTCTCCGTCTTTGATGAAAAGAACTCTGGACGCATGGCTGGCTGCCTGTGCACTGTGTGTGACCATGAGGATTGTCTGTCCCTCTGCATTGATTTCACCAAATACGGAAAGAAGTGCTGATGCCGCCTTTGAATCAAGTGCGCCCGTCGGTTCATCCGCAAGAATCAGTTTGGGATTCGTAATCAACGCCCTTGCAACAGCAGCACGTTGTTTCTGACCACCTGAAACTTCATATGGAAATTTATCCAGAAGCTCTGTGATCTTAAGAGCCTGCGCAATCGGACGGATTTTCTGTTCCATCTCACGATAATCTTCTCCTGTAAGAACAAGTGGAAGATAAATATTATCTCTCAGGCTGAAGGTATCCAGCAGATTAAAATCCTGAAAAACAAATCCAAGATTTTTCCTTCGGAATGCTGATATTTCTTTTTCTGTAAGGTATACGATATTTTTTCCTTCCAGAAGAACCTCTCCGGATGTCGGACGATCCAGAGACGCAAGAATATTCAGCAAGGTTGTCTTACCGGAACCAGATTCCCCCATAATCGCGACAAACTCACCTTCCTCTACAGAAAATGTAACATTTGAAAGCGCCTGTACCTTGTTTCCCCCGAAACGTGTACTGTATATTTTTTTGATATTTGTAACTTCAAGCAAAGCCATAAATGGGGCTCCTTTCTTTTAATTGATACCGTAAGTATAAGGATTTTTTACGGCTTCTGCCATCGAAACAGGTTACATTATATGAAAAAACCTTACATTTCTGTAAGGTTTCGTGTCACTTAAATATTAGCAGGTTTCCTCTAAAACGTGTAAAAAAACTCTAGAGCATGTCTGAAAAAGGCTTTCTGCAAGATGTGCGTCACAATTTTGTGGGATATTTTGCCCGGATGAGGGCGCGTAGTGGGCTACGGCAACTGAATTCGGGTGAAATATCCCGCAAAGTGGGGCGTGCAGATTGCGGGAATGATTTTTCAGACACGCTCTAATACATACTCAAATCTTCAACTGAAAATTCAAGAAATACTTTCGTTCCTTTTCCTTCCGTAGAAGTTATATAAAGACGATGTCCCAGTTTGCGCATAATCTTGTTGCTGAGATACAGTCCGATACCTGTTGCGCGGTTATCATCCCGTCCGTTTACTCCGGTGTAGCCTTTTTCGAAATTCGCGGAATATCTTCTGCACGAATACCAATTCCGGTATCTTCAATGACCAGTGTAAAATTTTCTACTTTATTGCAGTCATCATTTCCTATCGAAATGCTTACATCATCTGTATCCAGAGATAATTTTTTCTCCAGATAAATTCGGATTCCTCCGGTTCGGGTATATTTCAGGGCATTGGATAAAATTTGTCCGATCACAAATCCCAGCCATTTTTCATCCGTCAGAACATCCTGCGAAATACTTTCATAAGTAAGTGTAAGTTTCTTTGAGACAAAAATTCCTGCATATTTATGAATCTGATCACGTATGATCGGTCAAGAGAACAACGGGAAAGTTTGAGATCCGAAGACATATCCTCTGTCCTTAGATAACCAAGAACCATCTCCACATACTGCTCAATTTTAAAAAGTTCCGAAAGTTTCTCTTTATTTTCCTCAGGACTCTCCTGAAGCAAAAGTCGCAGTGCAAAAATCGGCGTTTTGATCTGATGTGCCCACATCGTATAATAATCTGTCATGTCTTCAGATGCCTTCTGGCTGGCATTCTCCACATCGATACGCATCTGATTTAACTGCTGCATAATTTCCTGTTGGAATCTTTCATCCTGACCGACAGGAGAATCCATCTGTGAAAGATTGATATCCGGTGCAGCTGCAATCAATTCCAACTGTTCTACCTTTTTCCTGTATCTGTAAAATCCGTTCAGACACGCACAAATACCAGTTATTAACCAGAAAACAGTAACATACACCATCGGTTCAATCGGCAGCTGATAAAGAAAGAAAATTATTTCTGCAAGCATTACAGGAAACAACTGCAGAATGATATAGAATTTAATTTTGCTTATATAATCCAGAAAAAGTTTCATAAAAAATCCTTTTATTTATACTGTCGTCTTATACCATATATCCAAGGCCTTTTTTGGTAATGATAAATTCTTTCAGTCCTTCTTTTTCCAGTTTCCTGCGCAGGCGGGTAATATTCACAGTCAGCGTATTATCATCAATAAAGCTGTCGCTCTCCCATAGTTTCGTCATAATCGCATCTCTGGAAACAACCTTTCCGGCATGCTCCATCAATATTTCCAGAATGCGAAGCTCATTTTTCGTAAGATCAATATCGTTTCCATTCCACGTCAGTGTGCAGCGGGAAGGACTCAGAACAATCCCTTTATATTCCAGAACATTTCCCGGAGTTCCAAAGGAATATGTGCGGCGCAGAATCGCCTGAATTTTTGCAGTCAGTACATCCATATCAAACGGTTTTGCAATAAAATCATCTGCACCACGACTCATCGCCATAACCATATTCATGTTATCTGCCGCCGAAGAAATAAAGATAACCGGAACCTGAGAAATTCTGCGTATTTCTTCACACCAGTGAAATCCATTATAAAAAGGCAGCTTCAGATCCAGCAGGACAAGCTGGGGATCTCTGCGTACAAATTCCTGTATAATATTGGAAAAATCCTCCGCACAGGATACATCATATCCCCAGGACGAAAGATTCTTTTTCAGTACTTCTGAGATGATCTCATCATCCTCTACGATAAAAATACGATACATAGTTATCCCTTCCCTCTGTTCCACCCACTGCTTATTGCTCTCCGCAAATGCAGCAGGTAACTCGATTCATTTAAAAAGCACTCAGGAATCTCTATCTGATAAAATGTGTGAATGCATGTTCTTCCTTTTCCGGAAGTCCAAACTGCTTTTTACCAAGTTCGATACTCTTCATCAGAAAAGTCATATTTCTGGCGAGTACACGCATGGTCTGCTTTCCTTCTTCATCCCTGTCAGCTTCTCTCAGTTCGCGTCCATGTATGCAATTCCAGTACTGGCTGGCCGCAATCGGCATGTTTGATATGGTAAAATACTTGTTCAGCTCATCAAAAGTCGCTGAACAGCCTCCACGTCTTGCACAGACCACGCTTGCGCCCACTTTCATTGTTTTATCAAAAGATGTGCTGAAAAACAGTCTGTCAAGGGTGGCAATCAGTGTAGCATTCGCTGAAGCAAAATATACCGGACTGGCAACCACAATTCCATCTGCTTCTTCAAATTTCGGTGCCAGTTCATTCACCACATCATCAAAAACACATTTGCCAAGTTCCACACAACGTCTACAGGCAATGCATCCTCTTACATCTTTATTGCCTACCTGTACAATTTCCGCTTCTACACCTTCTACTTCGAATACTTTTTCATTTCTTCTAATGCAATAAATGTATTTCCTTTTGTTCTCGGGCTGCCGTTGAGCATTAATACTTTCATCATGTACCTTCCTCTTTTCGTTATTTTTTTGCTCATTCAAAAACTCCTTATTATTCTGGATTTCATAAAAAATGTTTTTCTTATCTATTTCCATCTCTAGAATCAGAATTTATAACTGTTCTCTCACTAACATTAAAGCATATCCCAGAAGATTGTTGCCTTTCCATTTGCTTCGCTCAAACCTGTTTGGATCTCCCATGGATAAACCTATTCCCCAGATTTGATCTCTTACTGCGCATTCAGCTAACACAGCATCACCTGTATCAACAAGTTGTCGTTTTAATTCTGCATTTTGACTGAATTTCGCTTTTAATCCCTCATAAACAATAATCTGCCTTACACCATTCCAGACATTTTCATCATAGGCATGTACTTTACGACCTAATTTCTTAATCTCTGCAACATTATCTGTATGAAGTATGTCATTAGCTATTTCTTCATCATGAAAGCGATATGCCTTCTGATACATCATAAACTGCTCCATTGACGAAAAATCTATTCCGTTGACTGTGAAATGACTAAGATACCAGTTACTTAAATAGCCATTTTCTTCATCTGGGTTATGGAAACATATAACGTTCATTACATTTCACCTGCTTTCTTTTTATAAAATCATTTAATTTAGATAACCTACTGTTCTAATTTTCCCTACGGATTTGCACTACTCACTGGTTTTTCCAGTTGCACAGTGTGTGCCTTTAAAGGCTTCATATTATGAGGTCTTTTTCTTTTTTCCAAAATAGAAATAGCTTTTCACATATCCTCCTTTTACCCTCCTGATAGAGCAACTGATCATGCAATGTTTATAGTAAAATGCTATCTCCTTCTTCTGATAATCTTTACAATTCCGAAGATCAGCAACAAAATCACCCCAACAGCCACAATACATATTCCGACAATCGCTATGGCAAATTTATTCGGATGTTTTATCAGATTTATGATGTTTTTGCTGCTGTCTATAACTTTTCTTTCGTGTGTTGTATTATAATATTCCGGCACATTTGCAATTCCGTCTTTGTCTGTGTCTTCAAAGGATTGCATATACTCTGCAATTGCAGCCCAGGCTTTCAGTTCTTTTTTTCCATCCATGACTGCATAATCTTCCAGATTCTCTATGGGATTGCCGTTTTTATCTTTGGGGACGATGGATATCAGACCATAGGATTTGTCCAGAACAGATCCCAGCATACGGCCTGTGTACAGGTCGGTGACAACATGATACAATTTATCGTCCTGTATTTCTTCCCTTTCTCCATCCTTGCCTGTCAGATAACAGTCTGTTACTTTATTTAAGATCATGCGGTGGGGATTATAGGTGAAATTCATTCCACTGCAATATAATCTGGCTATTGTCATAAAATCTGAAATTGAGGCATCTACTCTGCCACTGTTTTCAGTTCTTTTCCTGTTAAATATGCACTGATCAGAGGATAACCTGCAAGTCCGTCCTTTCCTGTTCCCAGCGAGAAGGAGTTATATACCTGCTCCACTGTTATATTGCCTTTTGTATAAGTATCTCTTACAGTTCCGGCAGGTACGATTGCAACATCTACTTTTTCTCCGTCAGAGTCTCCTGTATTCTCTACTGCATATACATAAGCATCTGATATGATATCTCCCAGATTTAACTCCTCATGCTTTGTTTCCATCTCACTGAGGCTGTTAAATTCAATGTCATTCTCTGCCAGAATTTCCTCTCTGGTATAACCAAAATTGGAAAGATAATTGGTGTCAACAGTATCTGACAATTCATCTATTTTCTTCTGTGTGGCTTCATCTGCTTTGATTTCATCCGTAACCGGAACAAGCTCATAGGTATCCGTTTCCCACCGTCCATTCTCTTTCTGAGTCATGGAAATTGTTCCCAGGTTTTTCCCATATTCTCCACAGGATACGATGCAGGTATCTCCCTGCAGGATTGGTTCTGCCAACTGTGTGTGGGTATGTCCGCTGACGATCAGATCAATGTCCGGAACATTCTTTGCAAGGATTTCGTCCTCTGATACTTTTTCGTCCTCCCATGTTCCGCTGTGTGATACACAGGCGATCATGTCTACATCTTCGTTCTTTTTTATTTCCTCTACTGTTTCTCTGGCTGCTTCTGACGGGTCTTTGAAAAGAAGCTCGCAGGTAGGAGCGCAATCCAGAGAATCCTTGCCGAAAACACCCAGTACTGCAATCTTTACATCACCTTTTTGAATTACCGTATAGTCTTTTACTCCATATGTCTGAAATGCTTCATAAATCTGTTTCTGTCCTTCACTGAGGCCGGCTTTTTTCATTGCATCCCAGTCCACATTACACACAACCATCCTGGGAAGGTTTTCGCCTGAACTGACTGCGGCGTTCAGCATATCTGCCAGACCATCGGAGCCGTAATCAAATTCATGATTTCCCAGAGTTGTCACATCACAGCCCAGATATCCAAGCATCCGCAGTTCGGCGGCCTCAGTGTCATATACAGTCTGTATCAGAGTTCCCATAGAGAAGTCTCCGCCATCCAATATGAGTGTATCTGTATTCTCTTTCTCGTGCTCATTGATCAATGTTTTCAGCCGGGCAAACCCGCCGGTCTCCTGCTGTGTCCCGTCTACAATCGTTTGAAAGCTGTTCAAATGAGAATGCAGATCATGGGTGAAGAGGATATCCAGATGTTTTGGCTCCTCTGAGGCGTTTACCTGATATCCTGTCAGTCCTGAAACGCTCAGCATAAATATAAATGTGAATGCGAATGCTTTTTTTAATAATTTCATAAAATTCTCCTGTAATATCAAAAATGGTTCCGCAGTATCATTTATCTTCCCGCAGGATAATGATACCATGAAACCATTTTACAAAAAAAACTAATTTATCTTTCATCTCCCACAAAGAACAACGCCATTGTTCCCGGACCTGAGTGAGCGCCGATGGTGGCTCCTACCTGATTCATGATAATCGTGTTGATCTGGTATTTTTCTTTTACTTTCTCTGCCACATAATTTGCATCTTCTTCGCAGTCGCCATGACTGATAAAGATGGTATGGCAAGTGTCATGATAGCTGCCGATTTTCTCATCCATAAGCTTTACCAGCTCCTGAAGGGATTTTTTACGGCCGCGGACTTTACCGATGGCAGTGAGTTTTCCGTCGTTGTCTACATGAAGGACCGGTTTAATATTCAGCATACTTCCTACTACTGCAGTAGTTCTGGAAATGCGGCCTCCGCGGTATAGGTGGTTTAAATCGTTGACTGTAAAAAGGTGTACCATATGAAGCCTGTTCTCTTCTGCCCATTTCGCAACTGTCTCCATATCTTCTCCCTGCTCTTTCTTCTCCTGTGCAAGGTAAACCAGAAGCCCCTGACCAAGGGAAGCGCCAAGAGAATCTACCACGATGATCTTGCGGTCCGGATAATCCTCCATCAGTTCCTCTGCTGCGATACGGCTGCTATTGTATGTACCACTTAAGGCAGAGGAAAATGCAATATGAAGAATATCTTTTCCTTCTTTCAGGTAAGGCTCCAGCAGTGCTTTTGCATTTTCAGGATTTACCTGTGCTGTGGTTGGCATGGAACCGTTTCTCATTGCCTCATAAAATTCATGCTCCGGAAGGAAATTTCCATGTGTATAATTTTTTCCATCCATGGAATAACTGAGATACATGCAGCCTACTCCATGGTCTTTGAGATATTCCTCCGGAAGATCTGAATTGTTGTCGGTGGTGATCACATATTCGCTCATGTTGTCGCCCTCTTTTTCTGATATTTTTCACTTTCTGCCCATTAACTGTTTAACCGAATCAAGTAAGTCCCCTGCTTCAATTGCGAAAAGCAATAAGCAGTGGGTGGGGGCTTGCTTGTATCAGGAGGAGTGCAAGCTTCTTCTGATAAACTGCGAAGCAGTTATTCGGTGTAGAGCTACGCAGCGAAGCGGATTGCGAATATCCGCTTGACTATTTTTTCAGTTACGAAGCAAAATCCGCTGCCTGCTCAGTAATGGGCTTTTCATCTATAATAAAAATACTTCTATTATAAATACAGCTACATACAGTATAGCATCAAACTATCAGCCAAACAACTACTTTTCCTTCTCAACTGCCTTAATCGCCTCCTGCAGCTGATTATCCTCATCATGGGTGATCTCGTCTTTATTCTTATTCAGCAGGCTGGTATCCAGAGAAACCTCTATATCAGGTTTGATTCCTGTTTTGTTGATGTTGTTTCCTTTTGGAGTGTAGTAATTGGCAACAGTCAGTTTAATGGCACTTCCGTCTGAGAGCTGGCGGATGGACTGTACCACGCCTTTTCCGTAAGTAGTTGTTCCGACAATCGTTCCAATACCATAATCCTGCACTGCACCGGCAAAAATCTCTGATGCACTGGCGCTGCTTTCATTTACCAGGACTGCAAGCGGAATCCGGAGTTCGTTTTTGCCATCACATTTTTCCTCTTCTCTGTTTCCGTCCTTATCTTCGGTGTAAACGATCAGTCCTTCCGGAAGGATTTTCCGCAGGACATCACAGACAGAATCAAGAAGTCCACCCGGATTATCGCGGAGATCCACGATCATTTTCTCCATTCCCTGTTTTTGCAGGTCATCAAAAGCTTCCTGATACTGTTCGCCGGTAACGCCTGTAAACTGTGTAATGCGGATGTAGCCGATTTTAGAACCCAGCATTTCATGGAAAACAGACGGTAATTCCACATCTGTGACAGGGACTGTGATTTCCATGGCATCTTCTGCACCTTCTCTGTGAACAGTAAGCACCACACTGTCTTTATCTGAATTGCGGACAATGTCTGCAACATCAGATACTTCATCCTCTGTGATATCTTCCCCGTCAATGGCACTGATGATGTCCCCTTCCTCCAGTCCTGCTTTTTCCCCGGGACCACCCTCATAGCATTCAACAATCTTTACTCCGCCTTCTTTATTCTTCTCCATAAGAATGCCGATCCCCACATAGCTTCCCTCATTGGAAGAATTCTCAGAATCGTATTCCTCTTCTGTATAATATCTGGAATAAGGATCATCCAGTCCATAGAGAAGACCTGCATAAAGTCCTTCCTGAAGCTTCTCTTCATCCTTATCTCCCAGATAGTATCTGTCGATCAGCTCTTCAAGATATGCCAGCTTTGATGTACACTTGCGATCACCAAGAGCTGTTCCTTTTGCTGCAAGACCTGTTCCTGCAAAAACACCTGTACCGATGCACGTCACAACCAGTGCTCCTGCTACTGCACCTTTCCAAAATTCTTTATTTTTCATGTCTGCACTCCTGTAAAAAAAGCCGCCGGTTTATGATATGATATCATTGTTCCGGCAGCTTCATGCTTATCTGCTTTTTATTATACTCTTAAATGCTTTCTTGTTGTAAAGAAACTTCCGATCAGTCCGATTCCAATTCCAAGTCCCAGACTTATTGGAAGTAATGTCTGGTAAATCTGCCATACCGGGATGAAATCCACCACACCTGTAAGCACATTAAACCTGGTCAGAATATAGGATATTGCCCCATTATAACAGAAATAAAGCACGATCAGCGGAACTGCTGCTCCGACCACCCCCAGAACCATGCCTTCCAGCAGGAATGGTGCTCTGACAAATGCGTCTGTAGCTCCTATGTATTTCATAATTCCGATCTCTTCTTTACGGACTGCAATACCCACAGATACCGTATTGCTGATCAGGAATATGGAGATAATAAGCAGTAATACAATGATGGCAATGGAAATATATGAAACCAACTTGTTGATATTTCCCAGTGTTTTTGCTGCTTCCTCAGACTGGTTGACTTTTCTTACATGTTTCAGTTCCTGTATATAGGAAACAAGTTCTGACTGCTTCGTGATGTCATTCATATACACACGATAATTGGCTGAATTTGCAAGAGGATTATCGTCCTTAAATCCGTCTGCTGCCTCTGAACCCTGGAAATACTGCTCTTTATATTCCTCCCAGGCTTCATCAGCTGACTGATACTCTATTTTCTCTACTTCCGGACGTGCCTTGATCTTCTTTCCGATTGCTTTGATCTGTTTGTTTGTAGTTCCCTCTTCAAAGAATACTGTGATCGGCACTTCCTGCTCTACCTTATGTGCAATATTATTCACATTATTGACAATGGAGAAAAAGATTCCAAACAGAAAAATACAGGCAGCCATGGTGATAATGGAAGCCAGGGAAAACATCCAGTTTCTTTTGATATTTTTGACACCCTGTTTCAGAGTGTACCAGATTGTACTAGGCCTCATGATATTCTCCCTCTTTCTCGTCACTTATAATAGAGCCCTCATGCATGGTCACAACACGTTTGCGCATGGAATTTACAATATCCTTGTTATGTGTAACAACCACTACTGTGGTTCCTCTGTCGTTGATCTGTTCCAGAAGCTTCATGATTTCTTCGGAAGTCTTCGGATCCAGGTTTCCTGTAGCTCGTCTGCCAGAAGGATATCCGGACGGTTGACCAGCGCCCTTGCCAATGCAACTCTCTGCTGTTCTCCACCGGAAAGTTCATCCGGGAAGGATTTGTATTTGACAGCAAGTCCAACTTCCTGAAGTACCTCCGGGACACGTTTACGGATTACTCTTGTGGGACGGTTGACTACTCTCTGGGCAAACGCTACATTCTCATATACATTTCTGTCTTTCAGAAGACGGAAGTCCTGAAATACTACGCCCAGCTTACGGCGGTATTTGGCTACTCTTCTGTGTTTCATTCCTTCCAGACGTTCACCGCTTACGATGATCTGGCCGGATGTGGAATCCAGCTCTTTCATAAGAAGTTTGATCAGGGTTGTTTTTCCCGAACCACTGTTTCCTACTACAAAGACGAATTCACCTTTATCTATATGTAAGTTCGCATGGTTCACTGCCGGAAGGCGGGACCATAGGACTTGCTTACATCTATAAGATCTATCATAGATTTTTCCTCCAATGGGTTAATGAATTTGTAACATTATTGTAATGTATGTTTTTGGGGATTGCAAGAGATTTTTGAGGATTCATAGAATGTTCACAGTAACGCAGCCAACATTCATTCCAAATTGCCTGCGGCAATGGAATTTTGGCTTGCATGTCTCAGGATATTGCATACCTTATCAATTGCAATCTCGATTTCTAACTATACACTGCAAGGCTGGATTTGTAAAGGTCAAAAATGCCTGCGTCAGCAATTAAAGCTGTGGCAGGCATTGAAAATTTTCCTTCTATTATAATATATCAGTATTCCAGTGTTTCCATATATTTCATATAACGTACTACCATGAGTGCAATCTTGAATGTAATGGCATCTTCAAAAACACGGAGATCAAGACCTGTACTCTTCTGGAGTTTATCGAGGCGATAGACAGAGTGTTTCTATGGATGTAAAGCTGTCTGGATGTCTCTGAAACATTGAGGCTGTTCTCGAAGAACTTATCAATTGTGACCAGAGTCTCTTCGTCAAGTCATCCGGGGATTTGCCGCCGAAGATTTCTTTGATAAACATCTTACAGAGTGGGATCGGGAGCTGGTAGATCAG
>ENA-OQCN01000271-OQCN01000271.1-human-gut-metagenome-genome-assembly--contig:-NODE-271-length-27487-cov-5.394298_pt1 | contig 27487 bp, 27 predicted proteins | sample MGYA00242497_ERZ504576 | MGnify/ENA primary metagenome ERZ504576 (study PRJEB26092, sample SAMD00036296) | human gut metagenome | host: Homo sapiens | study: EMG produced TPA metagenomics assembly of...
TGGCAAAAGGAAAAATTGAATGGGCAGAATGTTAGGGAAACTTTCTCCTTATACCATTCTAAAAGGGCTTCGCTATATGAGGCATTATGGTCCGAAAGAATTCTGGATTCGGCTTCATGAAAGATTTGAACCCGAAGAAGTCCCTTATGGTCCATGGTATGAGGAATATAAGGTGAAACCGGAAGAACTGGAAAAACAGAAAAAGAAAAAATGGAATTACGAACCGAAAATCAGTGTAGTTGTTCCTGCTTATAAGACACCGGAGAAATTTTTAAGAGAGATGATAGATTCTCTGCTTGCGCAAAGCTATGTAAACTGGGAGCTTTGTATTGCAAATGCAAGTCCAGATGAAGCAGGGATGAGCCAGATTTTGGAAGAATACTGCAAAAAGATGCCAGAATCTGTGTCAAACCGCTTCTTAACAATGCAGGAATTGCAGAAAACACCAATGAAGCATTGAAGATGGCAACAGGAGATTTTATCGGTTTGTTAGATCATGATGACCTGCTTGCACCAAATGCACTGTATGAAGTTGCAAAAGCATTAGAGAGTCATCCGAAGACTGATGTGATTTATACGGATGAGGATAAGGTAAGAGCAGATTTATCGGAACATTTCCAGCCGAATTTAAAACCAGATTTTAACCTTGATTTGCTTCGTTCTAATAATTATATTTGCCATTTCTTTGTGGTGCGCCGGACAATTGTGGAAACAATTGGTGGATTCAGGAAAGAATATGACGGAGCACAGGATTATGATTTTATTTTCCGCTGTTGTGAAAGTGCGAAAGAGATTTATCATGTGCCGGAAATCTTATATCACTGGAGAACGCATCAGGCATCGACAGCAGACAATCCGGCAAGTAAGATGTATGCGTTTGAAGCCGGAAAACGTGCAATTGAAGGTAATTTAGAAAGATGTCATTTAAAAGCAGAAGTCAGTCATACCAAAGACCTTGGTTTTTACCGTGTTAAATACGAGGTGGAAGGTACACCGCTTATCTCGATTATTATTCCAAATAAGGATGAAAGAGAGTCCTTAAAAAAATGCATTGATTCGATAGAGAAAAAATCGACTTATGAAAATTATGAAATTTTAATTGTAGAAAACAACAGTACTTCAAAAGAAATCTTTGAGTACTATAAAGAATTAAGTGATAATCCTAAAATTCGCCTGTTAAAATGGAAAGAGGGATTTAACTATTCTGCAATTAATAACTTTGCGGCAAAGAAGGCAAAAGGTGAGTATCTTTTGTTCTTAAATAACGATATGGAAGTGATTGCATCGGACTGGATGGAAGAACTGCTTGGACACTGTCAGAGAGAGGGAACAGGGGCAGTTGGGGCAAGACTCTATTATCCAAATGAGACGATTCAGCATGCCGGCACGATTATCGGAATTGGCGGAATTGCCGGTCATATGTTTGTTGATATGCCGGGAGAACGTACCGGATATATGCATAAGGCAGCGATTCAGCAGGATTTAAGTGCAGTGACAGCAGCCTGTATGATGGTAAAGAGAAGCGTATTTGAAGCAGTAAACGGATTTGAAGAGAAACTTTCAGTTGCCTTTAATGATGTGGATTTGTGTCTCAGAATTCGTGCACAGGGCGAATTAATCGTATATGACCCTTACGTGGAACTGTATCATTATGAATCAAAGAGCAGGGGAACAGAGGACAGTAAAGAAAAAGTCAGAAGATTTCAGGAAGAAATTGAGTTTATGCGCTGTCGCTGGGAGAAACTGTTAAAAGCCGGAGACCCGTATTACAATAAGCATTTTTCACTGACAAAGTGGAATTATTCTTTAAAGCCATTTGAGTAAGGGGAACAGGTATGCAGGATGTATCAGTGATTATTCCGAATTTTAACGGAAAAAAGTATTTAAAAGAGTGCCTGGACTCGTTAAGAAAACAGGATTATTTGTATTTTGAAGTGATTTTGGTCGATAATGGCTCAGAAGATGGAAGTGTGGAATGGACAAAGGAAAATTATCCGGAGGTACGTGTGATTGCGCTCAAAGAAAATACCGGTTTTTGTGGCGGAGTCAATGCAGGAATCCGTGAGTCAAAATCAGAATATGTATTGTTATTAAATAACGATACGATTGTATTTCCGGAATTTATTACAGAACTGGTTCATGCAATCGAACGGGCACCGGATATCTTTTCATGTCAGGCGAAAATGCTTCAGATTCAGGATGAAAACAAGATGGATGACGCAGGAAATTTTTACTGCGCACTTGGATGGGCATTTGCCGATGGAAAGGGAAAACCGGAGTCAGAGTACAATAAGACCAGAGAAATTTTTGCTTCCTGTGCGGGAGCTGCGATTTATCGTAAAGAAATTTTAGATGAAATTGGCTATTTTGATGAGGAACATTTTGCCTATCTTGAGGATGTTGATATCGGATATCGTGCTAAACTGCATGGATATCGAAATCTGTTTTGTCCGACTGCGAGAGTACTGCATGTTGGAAGCGGAACAAGTGGATCGAGATATAATTTATTTAAAATTCGATATTCTTCAAGAAACAATCTGTATTTGATTTATAAAAATATGCCTCTTTGGCAGATTATTTTAAATTTCCCGCTTTTGTTTGTGGGATTTACAATAAAAACAGTCTTTTTTGCAAGCAAAGGTTTTGGAAAAGATTACATCAAAGGAATGTGGAATGGAATTGTAATCTCGAAAGAGAACAAGGAAAAGAAAGTAAGAAATGTAGCACATCAGAGGGAACGGTGTTGGAAGATACAGCTGGAATTATATAAAAACATAGGAAAACGCTTTCGTTCTGAAAAGAGAAAGTAAGATACTTTCGAAATTTTACAGAAAGATTTCGAAAGTACATAATAGACATAGAAAGAAGTATAGAGAGGAAACAATGAAGATACAGGTAGGAAAAAAAGAGCTTTCCGAGAAGCAGAAAAAAATTTTAAGAAAAGTAAAAGTGATTTTGCAATATGTTTTTATCTTCCTGTCGCTGTTAATTGCAACAACGGTTGCCTGGGTATTTCGCACCTGGAAGGGCCTTACAATGGAAGAGGTGGTATTCCACATTCAGGCACCGACAACAGGAACAGATTCGGGAATTATTTCGAGTTTTATTCTAACGTGCCCTTTGATTTCGATTGTGTTAACGTTAGTAATTTTATTGCTACATAAAAGACTGGGAAAAATAAAAGATATTGCGGTTTTGGGTTTAATGGTGGCATTTCTTGCAGTAGCAGCATTTTCTGTTGGTTATATGTGGAATCGGCTTGACATTACCGCTTATGCAAAAAATCAGACAACAGAATCTACGTTTATCGAGGATAATTATGCAGACCCAAAAGAAGTAGAGCTGACTTTTCCGGAGAAAAAACGAAATTTGATTTATATTTATCTGGAATCGATGGAAGATACTTATGCAGATAAAAAAAGCGGAGGTGCATTTGAAAAGAGCCGGATTCCGGAACTGGCAAAATTATCACTTGAAAATGAAAATTTTTCCGGAAATAGCACAGCCTTAAATGGTGGAATCCCAATGTACGGGGCAACCTGGACTATGGGGGCATTATTCGCACAAACTTCTGGTCTGCCGTTAAATCTTCCGATCCGAGGAGATTTGATGAGTACGCAGTCTGAATTTCTTCCGGGTGTAATCAATCTTGGAGATATCTTAGAAGAGAACGGATACAAACAGTACTTTCTGATGGGGTCAGAGGCAGAATTTGCCGGACGCGATTTGTATTATAAACAGCATGGCAATTATACGATTTATGATTATAATTACAGTCTCGAAAATGGAGAAATTCCAGAAGATTATCACGTGTTCTGGGGCTATGAAGATGCGAAACTGTTTGAATTTGCAAAACAGCATTTGACCCAAATCAGTAAAAATAACGAACCATTTAACTTTTCAATGTTGACGGTCGATACGCATTTTGAAGATGGATATCGTTGTAAGGACTGTCCGAATACTTTCGGAGATGACCAGTATGCAAATGTAATGGCATGCTCAAGTAAAAAAGTAACGGAATTTGTAAAATGGATTCAAGAACAGGATTTCTATGAAAATACTACGATTGTCATTTCGGGAGACCATCTGACAATGGACAGCAATTTCTGTGATGATGTGCCGTCCTCTTATGAACGAAAAGTCTATACTACTTATATCAATTCCGCAGTACAACCGGAGACAGAAGACTATAGAGAATATTCCACAATGGATAACTTTCCGACAACCCTTGCAAGCCTTGGCGTAGAGATTTCGGGAAATCGTTTAGGGCTTGGTACAAATTTATTTTCAAGCGAAGAGACATTAATTGAAACATATGGAAAAGAGCAAGTTAATACCGGATTGAAAATGAAATCCAAATTTATGGATGAGCTAACAAAAGATATTGTAGTGGAAAACGCCAAAAAAGTGCAGGAAGAAGAAAAGGCAGAAGCAGAGGAGAAAAAAATTACTGCAGATATCACGGTTTCAGATTATGATGCACTGAGTGATTTGTTTAAAGTAAGCTTAAGTAAGGTAAAATGCCAGCTCCCGGTGGAATCCATCCAATGTACAGTATGGAAATCCGATGGCATGAAAGCCCTTGTATGGTATGAAGCCGAAAAACAAGAAGATGGTACTTACAGTATCGAAGTAAAGGGCAGTGACCTTGCGCACGAAGAAGGCAGTTATGATGTCATTGTCTATGGACAGGCAGAAGGCTATGATCCATCTGTTATTAAAACTGTTACCGGCGAAATCAAAGAGCCGGAGTCTAAGATAACGGCAGATGTGACAGTAACAAACTATGATTTCAGAAAAGGTTACTTTGATGTCATTTTAAGTAATGTAGAAAGTACAGAGCCGGTTACTGCAATTGAATGTACGGTTTGGGAAAAGGATGGTACTGTGGCATTAAAAACCTATCAGGCGAAACGTCAGGGTGATGGAACCTATCTGCTTCGAATCAAGGCGATGGACTTCTATTATAAGACAGGAACCTATCGAATTTTGATTTACGGTCAGACTGAAAATTCACCGATGATGCAGATGGATGAAGTGTTTGGAGAGATTACAGGATAAAAACAAGAGAATAAATAAAAAAAGGCGAATGACCGAAACGTCATTCGCCTTTAAAATTTTCAAGATTAGAAATTAGAATTTAAAAGTATCCTTAAGTCCGAGCCATTTCTGGTCTTTGTCGCTTAAGTTTAACGCAGTGCCATCTTCTAAGACATAGCCTTCAGAAGATGCAGTGCCATTATAAGTACCGATTAATTTTGGCCATTTGATACCGATTTTCGGGTCGTTCCATGCAAGACCGCCTTCATCTCCCGGATGATAGAAATCAGTACATTTGTAGCAGAATTCTGCAATGTCACTTAATACAAGAAATCCGTGTGCAAAGCCTTCCGGAATATAAAACTGTTTTTTGTTCTCTTCGGTCAGTTCCACACCAAACCATTTTCCATAAGTCTTGCTGTCACTTCTTAAATCAACGGCAACATCAAAGACAGAGCCTTTTACCACACGCACCAGTTTGCCCTGTGGAAATTCTTTCTGGAAATGAAGTCCACGTAAGACTCCCTTGGTAGAACTGGACTGATTGTCCTGTACAAAATTCATGGTAAGTCCGGCTTCTATCATATCTTTCTGATTGTAGGTTTCCATGAAATATCCTCTGGCATCTCCATGTACAGTCGGTTCGATTACACAGAGTCCTTCGATACCACCTGCATTTTTTTCAACTTTAATCTGTCCCATTTTATTTACTCCTGTGTTTTTAAATCCTTAAGATAACGGTTTAATGCATCCTGCCAGGTTGGTAAGAGTGCAAAACCATTTGCGGTTAATTTGCTCTTGTCAAGACGGCTGTTAAACGGTCTTGCTGCCTTGGAAATACCATATTCGGCAGTTGTGACAGGAGCTACGGTTAAATGTTCTTTGGAATACTCCTCCTCGCCCATGATTTCATAAGCCTGACGGAAGATTTCTGTGGCAAAATCATACCAGCTGATGTAACCGCCCTCATTGGTTGCATGATAGTAACCGTATTTTTCTGTTTCAATCATATCAACTAAGAGTCTGGCAAGGTCAAAGGTATAAGTCGGTGTACCAATCTGGTCATTTACTACGGTTAATTTATCATGATTTTTTCCAACTTTGAGCATGGTTTTAATAAAGTTATTTCCGTTTAAACCAAATACCCATGCAATTCTTACGATGAAGTATTTGGAAAGCGTTTCCGATACTGCAAGTTCTCCGGCAAGTTTACTCTTTCCATAGACATTTAACGGTTTGTAGTCTTTGCAGTCCGGTTTCCATGGAGTTTCTCCCTGACCGTCAAAGACATAGTCTGTTGAAATATACATCATTTTGATACCAAGTTCTTTGCAGACATTGGCAATATTTTGTGTGCCAGTGCCATTTACAAGCATGACTTTTTCCTGATTTGCTTCATCTTCAGCGGCGTCAACCGCAGTCCATGCGGCACAGTGAATCACTGCATCCGGAGCTGCTTCTTTGATAACCTGGTTGACAGAAGCAGAGTCTGTGATATCCATTTCTTCGATATCAACACCGATTGGAGTATGACCTCTTTTTTTGAGTTCATTTACGGTATCGTATCCAAGCTGGCCTTTTACACCTGTTACTAAAACTTTCATGGAAGGTTTCCTCCTTTAATAATTAGCGGTTTCCGTACATTTTTTCATAGTAGTTCTGATATTCACCGGAAATGATATTTTCCCACCATTCTTTGTTATCTAAATACCACTGGATTGTTTTCTTGATTCCATCTGCAAACTTGGTTTCCGGAAGCCATCCCAGTTCATTGTGAATCTTGGTCGGGTCGATTGCGTAGCGCATGTCATGTCCTTTTCTGTCTGTGACATAAGTAATCAGGCTTTCTGGTTTTCCAAGTTCTTTACAGATAATTTTTACAATATCAATGTTTTTCATTTCATTGTGACCGCCGATGTTGTAAACTTCACCGACACGTCCATTGTGAATGATTAAATCGATTGCTTTACAGTGGTCTTCCACGTAAAGCCAGTCTCTTACGTTTTCACCTTTTCCGTAAACAGGAAGCGGTTTGTCATTTAATGCATTTGCAATCATAAGCGGAATCAGTTTTTCAGGAAAATGATATGGTCCGTAGTTGTTAGAACAACGGCTGATGGTAACAGGAAGTCCGTAAGTTCTGTGGTATGCAAGAACCAATAAGTCTGCGCCCGCTTTGGAAGAACTGTAAGGACTGCTGGTGTGAATCGGAGTTTCTTCTGTAAAGAATAAGTCTGGGCGGTCAAGTGGCAGGTCTCCGTAAACTTCATCGGTAGATACCTGATGGTAACGTTTGATTCCATATTTACGGCAGGCATCCATTAAGACAGCAGTACCTTTGATGTTTGTATCAAGGAAAACTTCCGGATTTTCGATAGAACGGTCAACATGGCTTTCAGCGGCAAAGTTTACAACCATATCCGGGTGCTCTTCTTCAAACAGTTTATAAACGGCTTCACGGTCTGTGATGCTTTCTTTTACAAAACGGAAATTTGGGTTTTCCATAACGGATTCCAGTGTTGAAAGATTTCCGGCATAAGTTAAGCAGTCTAAGCAGACAATACGATAATCCGGGTATTTGTCTAACATATGAAAAATAAAGTTACTTCCAATAAATCCGGCACCGCCGGTTACAATAATTGTCATAATTTAAAATTCTCCTTTTCGTGATGCGAATAATGGTTAGTGTAAAACGTCTAAATATTTTCCATCGAGTACGTCTTTTAAGTATTGTCCGTACTGGTTTTTCTTTAAGACTTCATACACTTTAAGAACCTCTTCTTTGGTAATCCAGCCATTTAAGTAAGCGATTTCTTCAAGGCAGGCAATCTTTCTGTGCTGGTGGGATTCCATGGTTTTTACAAAGTTGGTTGCCTCAACCAGACTTTCGTGTGTACCGGTGTCAAGCCAGGTAAATCCCTGTCCTAATAATTCAACATTTAAGTTGCCGTTTTCCAGATAAATACGGTTTAAGTCAGTGATTTCAAGCTCACCACGTGCACTTGGTTTTAAGTTCTTTGCATATTCGACTACTTTGTTGTCATAGAAATAAAGTCCTGTGACACAGTAATTGCTCTTTGGATGTTCCGGTTTTTCTTCGATAGAAACAGCTTTGCCTTCGTGATTAAATTCAACAATACCGAAACGTTCCGGGTCATCAACATAGTATCCAAATACCGTTGCACCCTTTCCGGATTCTGCATTTTCAACGGCGGCTTTTAAGCGTTTTTTCAGACCGTGACCTGCAAAAATGTTGTCTCCAAGCACCATTGCGACAGTGTCATCTTTGATAAAGTCCTCACCGATAATAAAAGCCTGTGCCAGTCCATCCGGGCTTGGCTGTACGGCATAAGACAGATGCACTCCAAATTGATGTCCGTCGCCTAAGAGTTCCTTAAAACGAGGAGTATCCTGCGGAGTAGAAATAATTAAGATATCACGGATGCCGGCATTCATCAGTACGGACATCGGATAGTAAATCATCGGTTTGTCATAAATTGGCAACAGCTGTTTGGAAGTTACCATAGTTAAAGGATAGAGGCGGGTTCCGGAACCACCGGCTAAAATAATTCCCTTCATGTGAAAATCTCCTTTCTTAAAAGAGGTAGTGTAATGTTACTTTTTTGTCTCGTAGTTTCTGATAATACTATTATAAAAGATGACGTAAGGTCACCTTCAAGCGTTTTTTTAAAAAGTACATAAAAAAATTCCGGCGTCTTTTGTAATGTGAAATCCATGGGCGGTTTTTTCTCGACAAAGCTGCGAAACTCATGGTAACGTTCCAATAACATCTGGTTTTGATTTCCATGACAGGAAAGAATGTACTCAATTAAAGGTTCGGCACGGTCAAGCTCAATCGAATCTTCATATCGGATACACTGAACGTCAGAAAAGTAAGGCTTTAAAAGTGCTTCTCCATTTTCAAGCCCGAACTGTTCATATAATTTTTCCGCAGATAAGACAATCCGGCTGTCAAATTCCTGAACAAGTTCACTGATTTCAATCATGTGGCGCTTTCCATAGGTACTGCAGAGAAAATGGCCGCCTTTTTTTAATGATCTTTGAATCTGCTTAAAAACTTTTGGTAAATCATTGCAGTAAAACAGGACATGGTTTGCGATAATTAAATCAAAGGCAGAAAGCGAAGACGGAAAAGAATGACAGTCAAAACAGGCAAAGGAAAACCGCTTATCACCGGACGGCAGGTTTCTTCTGGCATCTCGTAACATTCCGTCCGAAACATCCGATAATAAAATAGAGAGGTTCGATGGGATATGATTCAGATTTTCCGTCCATAATGCTCCATTTCCACAGCCAATTTCAAGTACCCGCTCATTGGGCTTTAAATTGCAATGTTCAAAAATCCACGGAAACCAGCCTTTTGAATTGGTAGAATATTCCTTGTGCAGACGAATTCGGCTGGAAATATTGGAAGCATTCTGATATTGAGATTTGAGACTTTTTTCCATATTTGTTAAATGAATCAGGTCAAGCATCTGGCTCCAGTCAATTTGGTGTTCCTGTTCAATCACTCGGACGGTATCTTCGATTGCACTTTCTACAAGCTGCATCTGTTCAATCTGGTCCTGGATTAATTTCTTTTGAAGATTAAGGGAGTTTAACAGAAAGAGATAATCAGAATCGTCGATGGTCATTTCACGAATATCGTCGAGGGAAAATCCAAGATATTTTAACAGTAGAATCTGCTGGAGACGGGCAAAATCAGAGTCCGTATAGAAACGTGCACCGGCTGGTGTCACATAAGAAGGTTTTAAAATGTTTTGTTTATCATAGAATCGAATCGTGCGTACAGAGACATTTGCCATGCGGGCAAACTGCCCTGAAGAATAATAACCTGGCAGTTTCATAAGAAAAGTCCTCCATAAAAAATATAAGAAATCCAAGATAATGGAACGATAATCCTGCAATTCCAAAAAATCCTAAAAAAGAATAAAAAAGGATGCAGGAGATGGGACTTGAACCCACACGATATTGCTACCACAGGCACCTGAAGCCTGCGCGTCTGCCAATTCCGCCACTCCTGCATCTGTTATTAAGTTATGTTCTCGCGAACACAAGCAATACTATACAATAGTATGTTGAAAATGTCAATACTTTTTTGGAAAATTCCTGCAATTCATAAAAATAAATTCCTGCAATCCGTAAGTAAAAATAAAAAAGAATAAAAAAAGGATGCAGGAGATGGGACTTGAACCCACACGATATTGCTACCACAGGCACCTGAAGCCTGCGCGTCTGCCAATTCCGCCACTCCTGCATCTGTTATTAAGTTTGCGCTTTTGTAAGCACAAGGAATACTATACAATAATATGTAAAAAAAGTCAAGACTATTTTGAAAAAAATAATCGAAAAAGATAAAAAGAGATGTGGTATAATATAAAGTAATCTCAGAATATTTACGGAGCTTATCTTTGTGGCTGATTGTCTGAGGGAACAGGAAAAAGTGAGCAGAAGATAAAAAATTTTAAAACTGTAAAAAATATAGAAAAAAAGGTTGAAAAATGAAATATCTTGTGATACACTTTTTACAATTTGGGGAAAAATAGGAAACCCGTAAACTAACAGCAAGAAATAGGAAAGGGAGACAGGTGAAAAAATGAAAGCATTTTTGATACTGGAAGACGGCACCGTCTTTACCGGCACCAGCATTGGGTCGAAAAAAGAAATTATTAGTGAGATAGTCTTTAATACATCTATGACAGGTTATCTTGAAGTCCTTACGGACTTCTTATGCCGGACAGGCTGTCTGCATGACATATCCGTTAATTGGTAACTATGGCATCTGCCACGAAGACCAGGAGTCTTTGAGACCGTGGCCAGATGGTTACATCGTCAGAGAATTATCACGAATTCCAAGTAATTTCCGCTGTGAAGATACAGTTCAAAACTTTCTTAAGAAGTATGATATTCCGGGAATTGCCGGAATCGACACAAGAGCACTGACAAAAATCTTAAGAGAAAAAGGTACCATGAATGGTATGATTACAACGAATGAAAACTACAATCTGGATGAGATTATTCCGAAATTAAAAGAATATACAACAGGAAAAGTAGTTGAGCGGGTTACCTGCGAAGAAAAACATGTTTTAAAAGGAAATGGTCCAAAAGTTGCATTGCTTGACTTTGGTGCAAAAGAAAACATTGCAAAATCCTTAAATGAGAGAGGATGCGAAGTGACAATTTATCCTGCAGCAACACCGGCGGAAGAAATCTTAAAGAGCAATCCGGACGGAATTATGCTCTCAAACGGACCTGGAGACCCGAAAGAATGTGTTTCCATTATAAAAGAAGTAAAGAAACTTTATGATTCAGAAGTTCCGATTTTTGCAATCTGCCTTGGACATCAGTTAATGGCATTAGCAACAGGTGCAGATACCAAGAAGATGAAATACGGACACAGAGGAGGAAATCATCCGGTAAAAGATTTGGAAACCGGAAGAGTTTATATTTCTTCTCAGAACCATGGTTATATGGTAGATACAGATACCTTAGACCAAAATGTGGCAGTGCCGGCATTTGAAAATGTAAATGATAAGACAAACGAAGGATTGAAATATATCGGAAAGAATATTTTTACCGTACAGTTCCATCCGGAAGCATGCCCGGGACCACAGGATTCAGGATACTTATTTGACAGATTTATGAAGATGATGGAGGAAAGCAAATAATGCCGAAGATTCAGGATATTAAAAAAGTACTTGTAATCGGCTCCGGTCCGATTGTAATCGGACAGGCAGCAGAGTTTGACTATGCGGGAACACAGGCTTGCCGTTCCTTGAAAGAAGAAGGAATTGAAGTTGTACTCTTAAACTCCAATCCGGCAACCATCATGACAGATAAAGATATTGCAGACCGCGTTTATATTGAACCGCTTACCGTTGAAGTGGTAGAGCAGTTAATTATGAAAGAAAAACCGGACAGTGTGCTTCCGACTCTTGGTGGACAGGCAGGATTAAACCTTGCAATGGAACTTGAAGAAAGAGGATTCTTAAAAGAACATCATGTACGTCTGATCGGTACTACTTCCCAGACTATAAAAAAAGCAGAAGACCGTCAGGAATTTAAAGATACCATGGAAAAAATCGGAGAGCCGGTTGCAGCATCTTTAGTTGTACGTAGTGTAGAAGCAGGTATTGAGTTTACGAATAAGATCGGTTATCCGGTTGTACTTCGTCCGGCTTACACCCTTGGTGGAAGCGGTGGTGGTATCGCTTATAATGAAGAACAGTTAGTAGAAATTCTGGAAAATGGTCTGCGTCTTTCTCGTGTTGGAGAAGTTTTAGTAGAACGTTGTATCGCAGGATGGAAAGAAATTGAATACGAAGTAATGCGTGACGGTGCAGGAAACTGTATTACCGTTTGTAACATGGAAAACATTGATCCGGTTGGTGTCCATACCGGAGACAGTATCGTAGTTGCACCATCTCAGACTCTTGGTGACAAAGAGTATCAGATGCTTCGTACTTCTGCACTCAATATCATTACAGAACTTGGAATTACAGGTGGATGTAACGTACAGTATGCATTAAATCCAGACAGCTTTGAATACTGTGTTATCGAAGTAAACCCGCGAGTTTCCCGTTCTTCTGCACTGGCTTCTAAAGCAACCGGTTACCCGATTGCAAAAGTTGCAGCAAAGATTGCACTTGGTTATACACTTGATGAAATTCCAAATGCAATTACAGGAAAAACTTATGCAAGTTTCGAGCCAATGCTGGACTACTGTGTTGTAAAGATTCCGCGTCTGCCGTTCGATAAATTCATCAGTGCAAAGAGAACTTTAACTACACAGATGAAAGCAACCGGAGAAGTTATGAGCATCTGCAATAACTTTGAAGGTGCATTAATGAAAGCTATCCGTTCTCTGGAACAGCATGTAGACAGTCTTATGTCTTATGACTTGCAAGCTTGACAAAAGAAGAATTAATCGAAGAATTAAAAATTGTCGATGATATGAGAATCTGGAGAATTGCAGAAGCAATCAGAAAAGGCATTTCTTATGAAGAAATTCATGCAATTACAAAGATTGACATCTGGTTCATCGATAAACTTGCAATTCTTGTAGAAATGGAACAGGCGTTAAGAGAACAGGAATTAACAGAAGACTTACTGCGTGAGGCAAAGAGAATCGAATTCCCGGACAATGTCATTGCACGTATCACAGGGAAGACAGAAGATGAAATCAAAGCATTAAGAAAAGAATGGAATATCACCGCTGCTTATAAGATGTAGATACCTGTGCAGCAGAGTTTGCAGCAGAAACACCATACTACTATGCTGTATATGGTGGAGAAAATGAAGCGGTTGGTGAGACAACAAAGAAAAAAGTACTGGTACTTGGTTCCGGACCAATCCGTATTGGACAGGGTATCGAGTTCGATTTCTGTTCTGTACATTGTACCTGGGCATTTAAGAAGGAAAACTATGAAACTATTATTATCAACAACAATCCGGAAACCGTAAGTACAGACTTTGATATTGCAGATAAACTGTATTTCGAGCCATTAACACCGGAAGATGTAGAAAATGTAGTAAATGTCGAAAAACCGGACGGAGCAGTGGTTCAGTTTGGTGGACAGACAGCAATCAAATTGACAGAGGCCTTGATGAAGATGGGCGTTCCGATTCTTGGAACATCTGCAGAAGATGTAGATGCGGCAGAGGACCGTGAACTCTTTGATAAGATTCTTGAAGAGTGTCATATTCCAAGACCGCAGGGGCATACAGTATATACAGCAGAAGAAGCAAAACAGGCAGCACATGAGCTGGGATATCCGGTTTTAGTTCGTCCTTCTTATGTACTTGGCGGTCAGGGTATGCAGATTGCAATCAACGATGAAGACGTGGAACAGTATATCGGAATCATCAATCGAATTGCACAGGAACACCCGATTCTGGTTGATAAGTATCTTCAGGGAAAAGAAATCGAAGTCGATGCAATCTGTGATGGACAGGATATTTTGATTCCTGGTATCATGGAACATATCGAGAGAGCCGGTATCCATTCTGGCGACAGTATTTCTGTTTATCCGGCACGTACCATCTCTGATACTGCAAAGAAAACAATTGAAGAATACACCAGACGGCTGCAAAATCTCTGCACGTTATCGGTATGATTAACATTCAGTTTATCGTATGCGGAGAAGATGTCTATGTAATCGAGGTAAATCCTCGTTCCAGCCGTACTGTACCGTATATCAGCAAAGTAACCGGTATTCCGATCGTGCCGCTTGCAACAAAGATGATTCTTGGTTACAAACTGCGTGACCTTGGATATGAACCGGGACTTCAGCCGGAAGCAAAACACATTGCAATCAAGATGCCGGTATTCTCATTCGAGAAAATTCGTGGTGCTGATATCAGCCTTGGACCGGAAATGAAATCTACAGGTGAGTGCCTTGGTATTGCTCAGTCCTTTAATGAAGCACTGTATAAAGCATTCTTAGGTGCCGGAATTAATCTTCCAAAACACAAGAACATGATTATCACAGTAAAAGATGAGGACAAAGAAGAAGTCATTCCGATTGCACGTCGTTTTGAAGCTTTAGGATACAAAATTTACGCAACAAGAAGTACTGCAAAAGTACTTCAGGAAAATGGTGTTCATGCCGTTCGTACCAATAAAATTGAACAGCCGTCACCAAACCTTATGGATCTGATTTTAGGACATAAAATTGACCTGGTTATTGATACTCCGTCTCAGGGTGTAGAAAAAGCAAAAGATGGATTTATTATCCGTCGAAATGCAATTGAAACCGGTGTCAATGTACTGACTTCTCTTGATACAGCAGAAGCTTTAGTAACAAGTTTGGAAAATACAGATATTCAGAAACTGGAACTGATTGATATTGCGACTGTAAAATAAACAGTGCAGAATTAGAAAGAAAAAGCGGATTGTGGAAAATTGGCAATCCGCTTTTCTGATTTTAAAGGAGACATCAATGGATTTTATTGAATTACTCAAGGTTATTTTTCTGGGAATTGTCGAGGGAATTACCGAGTGGCTTCCGGTCAGCAGTACCGGACATCTGATTTTAGTAGAAGAATTTATCAAATTAAATGTAAGTGAAGCATTTTGGGAAATGTTCATGGTTGTTATTCAGCTTGGAGCAATCATGGCGGTCGTAGTATTGTATTTTAAAGAGTTATGGCCGTTCCAGAATCAGAAAAAGGCAAAGGGTGCACTGGAACGCTATGTAAAAACCGATAAAATGATTATGTGGTTTAAAATCGTAGTTTCCTGTATTCCGTCCATCGTAATCGGTCTGCCGTTTAATGATTTTATTGAAGCACATTTTAATAACTATCTGGTTGTTTCGATTATGCTGATTGTCTATGGTATCTTTTTTATTCTAATCGAAAATTACAATAAGAAGAGAACGGCTTCTATCAATTCTGTTGTAGAAATCGGATGGAAGACTGCATTTTTAATTGGAGTATTCCAGCTTTTAGCAGTCATTCCCGGAACATCCCGTTCCGGGGCAACTATCATCGGAGGAATTCTGCTTGGAACTTCAAGAACAGTTGCCGCAGAATATACTTTCTTCCTTGCAATTCCGACATGTTTGGTGCAAGCTTATTAAAACTCGTAAAATTTGGTCTGAATTTCACTGGAACAGAAGCCATAATTCTGATTGTCGGAACTTTAGTTTCTTTTGTGGTTTCAATTCTGGCAATTAAATTCCTGATGGGATATATTAAAAACATGACTTTAAAGTATTCGGGTGGTATCGAATTGCCCTCGGTATTGTAGTGTTATTATTCTTTTCACTCTTTCGATAATCAATATTTTTCTGATTCATTTAAGGTTTGTTAAGATAGTTTCTTGTTTTTTTATAAAACGGACATAATTTTATCACAATTTATCTTTATAATAGGTTTCAGATAGTTGATGAACCACTCACTATCTCCCCCCTCAAGTAAAAAACCGGTGCTTGCGCATCGGTTTTTTTCATTCTACATAAAACTTTGTTCCATATAGATTAAAGTGATATCTTGCTTGCATAAATGGCTAAAGAGAGGTAAAATAGAAGTATTAAAAGCATCAGAGGGAAAGGGGTACTTATTTTATGGCAAAGAAGAAAGTAGTAGTTGCATTAGGACACAAGGCATTAGGTACTACATTACCGGAACAGAAAAGTGCAGTAAAGAAAACCGCTGCGATTATCGCAGATTTAGTAGAAGCAGGTGCAGAGCTGGTTATCACTCACAGTAACGCACCACAGGTTGGTATGATTCATACCGCAATGAATGAATTTGGAAAGGTACATTCAGACTATACCGCAGTTCCAATGTCTGTCTGCTCAGCGATGAGTCAGGGATATATTGGATATGATATTCAAAATGCAATCCGTGCAGAACTGCTTCGACGTGGTATTTTTAAACCGGTCAGCACAATTATTACACAGGTCACAGTTGACCCGTATGATGATGCGTTCCATGAACCGGTGAAAGTAATTGGACGAGTTTTGACAGAAGAGGAAGCAGAACTTGAAGAACAGAAAGGAAACTATGTCACAAAAGTAGAAGGCGGTTACAGACGAATTGTAGCAGCTCCGAAACCACAGGACGTAGTAGAAATTGATGCAATCCGTACACTCTCCGATGCAGGTCAGATTGTAATTGCCTGTGGAGGCGGTGGAATTCCGGTCTTAGAACAGCAGGCATCTTTAAATGGAGCAAGTGCAGTAATTGAAAAAGACCTGGTTAGTGGAAAACTGGCAGAGCTCTTAGATGCTGAGGAACTTTTAATCCTTACAAGCGTTGAGAAAGTTTCTTTAAATTATCAGTCAGATAAAGAAGAGAAGATTGAAAAAATGGATGTTGAAACTGCAAAGAAATATATGCAGGAAAATCAGTTTGGGGCATCTACAATGCTTCCAAAAGTTGAAGCAGCTGTCAGCTTTGTAGAGAAAAAAGCAGGAAGAAAAGCAGTGATTACCTCGATTGACCGGGCAAAAGACGGTTTCCTTGGAAAGACCGGTACAGTTATTGAGTAAAACTTTTTGCAGTAAAAAGAAAAGACCATCTCCGAAGGTTAAAAAGGGGATGGCTTTCTTTTTGCTATGTGACTTGCTTAAGAAGTACGGTTTATGTTATCCTATATACCATACCAGAAATAAAAATCCTTTTGAAAGGAGAGATAGAAAATGATGAAGCTATCACAATTATTAGAACAGATTGAATATACATGTGTTCAGGGAGGTCTGGACAAAGAAATCAAGAGTGTTGTTTATGATTCAAGAAAAGTGACACCGGATTCTTTATTTTTATGTATTAAAGGCGCAGTGTCTGATGGACATAAATATGCAAAAGAAGTTGTAGAAAAAGGTGCGACAGTACTTGTCGTTCAGGATGAAGTAGAAGTGCCGGAAGAAGTTACCGTTATCCGTGTGGAAAATACCCGTTATGCGATGGCATGTATTTCAGCAGCATGGTTTGGACATCCGGCCGAAAAAATGAAAGTCATCGGTATTACCGGAACAAAAGGAAAGACAACCACTACTTATCTGGTAAAATCTATTCTTGAAAATGCGGGATATAAAGTCGGATTAATCGGTACAATTGAGGCAATTATCGGAGATGAAGTCATTCCGGCTGCGAACACTACTCCGGAGTCTTATATTGTGCAGGAATATTTTGCAAAAATGGCAGAGGCAGGCTGTGACTGTGTTGTGATGGAAGTTTCCTCACAGGGTTTGATGCTTCACAGAACCGCAGGTTTTGTATTTGATTTTGGTATCTTTACAAATATTGAACCGGATCATATCGGACCAAATGAGCATAAAGATTTTGATGATTATCTGCATTGCAAAGGATTGTTATTTAAACAGTGTAAAGTTGGAATTGTAAATGCCGATGATGAACATGTACAGCAAGTATTGGAAGGACATACCTGTACGGTAGAAACTTATGGTTTGCATGACAATGCAGATTTATGGGCAAAAGATTTAAAATTAGTGACTGGAAAAGGTGTGCTTGGAATTGACTATGAAGTACAGGGATTGATGGATTTCCCGGTTGAAATCGACTTGCCCGGAAAATTTAGTGTCTATAATTCTTTGACAGCAATCGCAATTTGCCGTCATTTTGGAGTTTCCGAGGAGAATATTCAGAAAGCCTTAAGAGCTGCAAAAGTAAAAGGTCGTATTGAGATGGTAAAGGTATCCGATGAATTTACACTGATGATTGATTATGCTCATAATGCGATGAGTCTTGAAAGTCTTTTGACAACATTAAAAGAATATAAACCAAAACGTCTGGTGTGCCTCTTTGGATGTGGAGGAAACCGTTCCAAGTTGCGCCGTTATGAAATGGGCGAGGTATCCGGAAAACTGGCGGATTTGACTATTATTACTTCAGATAATCCAAGAAATGAAGAGCCACAGGCAATTATCGATGATATCAAAATCGGAATCGGAAAGACAGATGGAAAATACGTGGAAATCATTGACCGTAAAGAAGCAATTGCTTATGCGATTCACAATGGACAGCCAGGTGATGTTATTGTACTTGCCGGTAAAGGTCATGAGGACTATCAGGAAATTAAAGGAAAGAAATATCCAATGGATGAGCGTGATTTAATTCGTGACATCCTTGCAGGGAAATAGAATCAGCAGAAAATAGATGAAAAAATGGTATGCAGATATTATTGTAGATATTTCACAGGAAAAATTGGACCGGACGTTTCAGTATGAAATTCCGCAAAATTTACTTGGAATCATAAAAACAGGTACAAAAGTAGAAGTACCGTTTGGAAAAGGAAGCCGAACCATCAGTGGTTATGTGATTGGGATTTCAGATAAGCCGAAGATAGAAGAAAGCAAAATCAAACCTGTTTCAAAGATATGGGAAAAAGGAATTGAAATTGAATCAAAATTAATCGGACTGGCAGGATGGATGAGCAGGGAGTACGGCTGTACGATGAATCAGGCATTAAAAACCGTACTTCCGGTAAAAGAAAAAAAACAGCAGAAGGAAACCAGAACCATTTGCCTTAAAATTGAACCGGAAGAAGCGAAAGCGCTGTTAGAAGAATGGGAAAGAAAACACTATAAGGCAAAGGCAAGGCTGTTAGAAGCACTGCTTTTAAAAGGAGTACTTTCTTATACCGAGCAACGGGAAATTTAAAACTTTCCGGTGCCGGAATCAAAAAAATAGAAGAAAGTGGTATCATTCAGATTGAAAATCAGAAAGTATATCGTGATCCTGTGCATCGAAAAGAAACGAAAACCGTTCAAAAACAGTTAAATGAAGAACAAGACAGGGCGGTACTTGAGATTTTAGAAGAGTGGGAAAGTCCTTTTCATCGTCCGGTTCTGCTTTATGGAGTGACAGGAAGCGGAAAAACAGAAGTTTATATGAAGCTGATAGAAACGATACTTCGGGAAGGAAAGCAGGCAATTGTACTGATTCCTGAGATTGCACTGACGTATCAGACAGTGGAGCGTTTCCGTGCCTGCTTTGGAGAGTGTGTGTCTTTTTACATTCGAGACTTTCAGCAGGAGAGCGTTATGATCAGATGGAGCGGGCGAAAAATGGAGAGATTTCAATTATTGTAGGACCTCGTTCTGCTTTATTTACACCATTTCCAAATCTTGGATTAATTGTAATTGATGAAGAACAGGAATCCTCTTATAAGAGTGAGAAAACTCCGTGTTATCACGCAAGAGAGACCGCAATCGAGAGAGCCAGACAAGAAAAGGCAAATGTTGTTATGGGTTCAGCGACACCGACAATAGAGTCTTACGAACGTGCAAGAAAAGGAGAGTATCTGCTTGTTACATTAAGTCCCGCTATCAAAATCAGGTGATGCCCGATGTGACGATTGTAAATCTGGCAGAGGAATTAAAGGCGGGAAACCGCTCTGTATTCAGTCAGAGTTTACAGGAAAAGATAAAAGAACGGCTTGAAAAGAAGCAGCAGGTGATGCTGTTTTTAAACCGAAGAGGTTATACCGGATTTGTGAGTTGTCGGGCATGCGGGCATGTAATGAAATGTCCGCATTGTGATGTGTCCCTGACGTCTCACAGGAATGGAAAACTGATTTGTCATTACTGCGGATATACGATTCCGAATGTAAAAGAATGTCCCTCCTGTGGTTCGCCTTATATTGGAGGTTTTAAAGCAGGAACACAGCAGATAGAAGAACAGGCGCATCTGTTCTTTCCAAAAGCGCGGATCCTTCGGATGGATGCCGATACGACAAGAAGAAAAGACGACCATGAGAAGATCTTATCTGCGTTTTTGGCACAGGAAGCAGATATTTTAATTGGAACGCAGATGATTGTAAAAGGTCATGATTTTCCAAATGTAACGCTGGTTGGAGTGATTGCGGCAGATTTGTCTTTAAACGTAGGAGATTACAGGGCTTCCGAGCGTACATTTCAGCTTCTTACACAGGCAGTTGGGCGTGCAGGGCGTGGCAGATTTGCAGGGGAAGCTGTGATTCAGACGTATCAGCCGGAACATTATAGTATTGTGACTTCGGCCAGACAAAATTATGAACAGTTTTTTGAACAGGAAATCGTTTATCGCAGTTTGATGGGGTATCCTCCGGCAAAATCAATGCTGACGATTTCGGGCAGCTCGGCAGAGGAAGCCTTGCTTTTGGAGGGATTAACCTACTGCCGAAAATATATTGAAAGTATTTATAAGAAAAATGATTTATTAATCGTAGGACCGGCACCGCAGAGTATTTCTAAAATACAAGACATGTACCGTATGGTACTGCATCTGCGGCATGGAAATAAAGAAATCTTGATTAAAATTATGGAAAGACTGGAACGCTATATTCAGATTAATAAAGGATTTGAAAAGATTTATATCCAGTTTGATATGAATTAATTGAATTGTTGTACAGCAAAGTAATTCGCAGGCAGTAGAGTAAGAGATTGAATGAAAAGAGGAGTAAGAAAGACATGGCATTAAGACAAATTAGAGTGCAGGGAGATACCATTTTAGAAAAAGAATGCAGAAAAGTAGATGAGGTAACACCAAAAATCCGTGATTTAATCGAAGATATGATAGAGACCATGTATGACGCAAACGGAGTTGGTCTTGCTGCACCACAGGTAGGAGTGTTAAAACAGATTGTTGTCATTGATACCAGTGCAGACGGAGAAGGATTGTATGTATTAATTAATCCGGAAATTCTTGAAACATCTGGCAGTCAGACAGGAGAAGAAGGTTGTTTAAGTGTACCGGGCATGTCAGGTGTAGTGACAAGACCGGACTATGTAAAAGTAAAAGCTTATGATGAAAATATGGAAGAATTTATTTTAGAAGGAACAGAACTTTTAGCCAGAGCTATCTGTCATGAGACAGACCATTTACATGGAAAACTGTATACAGAACTGGTGGAAGGGGAACTGCACCGTGTAAATTACGAGGAGGAAGAATAGGAATGAAAGTTGTTTTCATGGGAACACCTGATTTTGCAGTCGGAACATTGGAAGAGATCGTAAAAGCAGGACATGAGGTGGTGGCAGTTGTCACTCAGCCGGACAAACCAAAGGGCAGAGGAAAGACTTTAATGCCGACGCCTGTAAAAGAAGCTGCATTAAAATATGCAATTCCGGTCTATCAGCCATTAAAAGTAAGAGCAGAAGAGTTTGTGAAAGTGTTAGAAGAAATTGCACCGGATATCATTGTGGTAGCTGCATTTGGACAGATTATTTCAAAAGAAATCTTAGAACTCCCAAAATATGGATGCATCAATGTACATGCGTCCTTGCTGCCTGCCTATCGAGGAGCAGCTCCGATTCAGTGGGCTGTCATTAATGGCGATAAGGAATCTGGTGTTACCATTATGCAGATGGATGAGGGACTGGATACCGGTGATATGATTGATAAAGTGGTTGTACCGATTGAAAAAGAAGAAACCGGTGGAAGTCTGTTTGATAAATTAAGTATTGCCGGAGCAAAACTCTGTGTAAAAGTAATGGCTGATTTAGAAGCGGGAGTGGCAGGGCGCATTCCTCAGCCGGAAGAAAGTACTACACCTTATGCGAAAATGATTAGTAAGCAGATGGGGAAAATTGACTGGAATCGTCCGGCAAAGGAGATTGAACAATTAGTACGTGGATTAAATCCATGGCCGAGTGCATATACCAGTATGAATGGAAAAAATTTAAAAATCTGGAGTGCTGAAGTATTAGAAAAATCAGAAGCGGATGAGGCACAGACAGGACAGATTCTGCGTGCAGATAAGAATGGACTTCTTGTTCAGACAAAAGAGGGCTGTTTAAATATCAAAGAATTACAATTGGAAGGAAAAAAACGTATGGATACGGCTTCTTTTCTTCGTGGATACCCGGTGGATACAGGTTTGACATTAGGGGATAAGTAGAATGGTGGTTCAGGTAAATACGAGAGAATTGGTATTGCAGACATTGCTTGAAATTAATAAAGAAGGTCAGTATGGACATATTGCAATCCGCAATACACTGGAAAAATACCAGTATTTGGAAAAACAGGAAAGAGCATTTATTACAAGAGTCTGTGAGGGCACACAGGAGAATCAGATTAAAATCGATTATATGATTAATCAGTTTTCAAAGATTAAGTCGAAAAGATGAAACCGGTGATTCGCGAATTTTAAGAAGCAGTGTCTATCAGATGTTTTTTATGGATTCGATTCCGGATAATGCAGTTTGTGATGAAGCAGTTAAATTAACCAGAAAAAAAGGATTCTATAATCTGACGGGTTTTATCAATGGTGTACTCAGACAAATGGCAAGAAGGCGAAAGAGTATTGTATTCCCGGAAAAATCAAATGAGAAAGAATATCTTTCGATTGAATATTCTGTACCGGAATGGATGGCAGAAAAGTTTTTAAAACAGTTTGGATTTGAAAAAACCGAGAAGATTTTGGCTTCTTTTATGCAGGAGAGACCGCTTACCGTGCGGATCCGCAAGTCTGAGATTAATAAAGAAGAAGTACTGGAAAGCTTAAAATCAGAAGGGATACAGGTAGAAAAAGCTCCTTATCTGGAAAATGCGTATTATTTAAGCGGATATGATTATCTTCCGGCGTTAGAAGCATTTCGTGCCGGAAAAATACAGGTTCAGGATGTCAGTTCCATGCTGGTTGCTGAAATTGCCGGCATAAAAGCAGGAGATTTTGTAGTGGATTTGTGTGCTGCCCCAGGAGGAAAGACCCTTGCGGTGGCAGACAAATTAAATGGAACAGGCAAGGTGAGTTCCAGAGATGTCAGTCAGAAAAAAGTAGAATTGATTCAGGAAAATGTCACCCGCATGGGATTTCATAATATCGAAGCAAGTGTAAAAGATGCGACGGTATTTGACTCTTCTATCATGGATCAGGCGGATGTTGTCATTGCAGATGTTCCATGCTCGGGGCTTGGAGTAATCGGCAGAAAGAAAGATATTAAATACAATATGACTTTGGAAAAAATCAAATCCTTAGTTCCACTTCAAAGAGAAATTCTGGAAAAAGCAGCCTGCTATGTAAAACCGGGGGGTGTTCTGATTTACAGTACCTGTACGATTACCAAAGAAGAAAATACAGGAAATATTGCCTGGTTTATTTCAAACTATCCATATAAATTAGAAAGCATTGAGCCTTATATCTGCGAAGAACTTCACTGTAAGACAACTAAAGACGGCTATTTACAGATGCTTCCGGGAATCCATAAGAGCGATGGATTTTTTATGGCAAGACTTAGGAGGGTGGAATAAAGATGCAGAAAACAGATATTAAGTCCCAGACTCTTGAGGAACTCAAAAACACCGTTTTGGAATTGGGAGAGAAGCCATTTCGTGCAAAACAGCTCTATGAATGGATGCATGTAAAGCTGGCGGATGATTTTGATGAGATGACCAATCTCTCAAAAGATTTCCGGCAGAAATTAAAAGAAAACTGTACGTTGACTGCTTTAAAAAAAGTGGAAGTTCAGATTTCCAAGATAGATGGTACAAGGAAGTATCTGTTTGCACTTTCAGATGGAAATGTGGTAGAAAGTGTGCTTATGCGCTATCATCATGGAAATAGTGTGTGTATTTCTTCTCAGGTTGGTTGTAAGATGGGATGCCGTTTTTGCGCTTCGACGATTGGAGGCTGGACGAGAAATCTGACCGCTGCCGAAATGCTTGACCAGATTTATCAGATTCAGAAAGATTCCGGCGAGCGGGTATCAAATGTAGTAGTAATGGGAACCGGCGAGCCACTGGATAATTATGATTCCCTGCTTCGTTTTATCCGTATGTTAAGTGACGATAAGGGTTTAAATATCAGTCAGAGAAACATCACGGTTTCTACTTGTGGAATTGTACCGAAGATGTATGAACTTGCGGAAGAAAAACTTCAGATTACACTGGCGCTTTCTCTCCACGCTTCGAGTCAGGAAAAAAGAGAAGAATTAATGCCGATTGCAAACAAGTACAGTCTGGATGAAGTACTTGATGCATGCAGAAATTATTTTGAAAAAACCGGCAGAAGAATCACATTTGAGTACAGTCTGGTGGGCGGAAAAAATGATTCCGAAGAGGATGCACAGCGTCTGGCAGAACTGATAAAAGGTTTAAACTGCCACATTAATCTGATTCCGGTTAACCCGATTAAAGAGCGAAATTTTGTCCGCTCAGAAATGAAAGTTATCTTAAATTTTAAAAATAAACTTGAAAAATACCAAATTAATGTTACTATTAGAAGAGAAATGGGTCAGGATATTGACGGGGCCTGTGGACAATTAAGAAAGAGTTATATCGATAACAAAGAGGATTCGTAAGATGAAATCATATTCTATTACAGATGTGGCCAGATACGGACACTCAATGAGGACTTCGTATTTGCCTCAGATACCCCTGTGGGAAATCTGCCGAACCTCTTCGTAGTTGCAGACGGAATGGGTGGACACAATGCAGGTGATTTCGCGTCAAAATATGCAGTGGAGACACTACTTGAGACAATCCGTGTTAATCCTGAGAATAATCCAATTAAAATCATCCGTACTGCGATTGAGACTGCGAACAGTTCTAATCTTAAAAGAAGCGGCAGAACATGAGACAATGAGCGGAATGGGAACAACGATAGTTTTGACAACAATTGTAGGTGATTACGCTTATGTGGCAAATGTAGGAGATAGTCGGCTGTATCTGATTAACGACGAGAGGATTATTCAGATTACAAAAGACCATTCACTGGTGGAAGAAATGGTGCGAATGGGCGAAATTTCCGAGGAAGATGCAAGAAATCATCCGGATAAAAACGTGATTACACGGGCGCTTGGTGCAACAAAAGATGTAGCAGTAGACTTCTTTGACGTTCATTTAGAACCGGGAGACAGGCTTCTATTATGTTCCGACGGGCTGACCAATATGGTTTTAGATGAAGATATAGAAGACATTATTGTTTCTGAAGAATTGCTTGAAACTGCCGGTAAAAGACTGGTAGAAGCGGCGAATGAAAATGGAGGCAAGGATAATATAGGAATAGTTCTGGTAGAACCAGACACAAAAGAGGTGGAAGTATGTTAGATGTGGGAGTTATTGTAAGTGACCGCTATGAGATTGTGGGTTGTGTCGGCTCCGGTGGAATGGCGGATGTATACAAAGCGAAAGATCATAAACTGAATCGTTTTGTTGCAATAAAGGTATTGAAAGCAGAATTTGGTTCTGATACAACCTTTATCAGTAAGTTTCAAAGAGAAGCACAGGCCGCAGCAGGTCTGGCGCATCCAAACATTGTAAACGTGTTTGATGTAGGAGAAGATAATGGCATTAATTATATTGTAATGGAGCTGGTTGAGGGAATTACCTTAAAAGAGTATATTTCCAAAAAAGGCAGACTGACGATAAAAGAGACAACCAGTATTGCAATTCAGGTTGCAATGGGACTTGAAGCAGCGCACAATAAAAAGATTGTGCATCGTGATATCAAACCGCAGAATATTATTATTTCTACGGATGGAAAAGTAAAAGTAACAGATTTTGGTATCGCAAGAGCCGCTTCTTCCAATACAATCAGTACCAATGCAATGGGTTCGGTTCATTACAGTTCTCCGGAACAGGTACGTGGCGGTTACAGTGATTATAAGAGTGATATCTATTCATTAGGTATCACAATGTATGAGATGGTGACAGGAACGGTTCCTTTTGATGGCGATACAACTGTTTCTATCGCAATCAAACATCTTCAGGAGGAGATGATACCACCGTCAGAATTAAATCCACAGCTTCCACACAGTCTGGAAGAAATTATCATGAAATGTACCCAGAAAAGTCCGGACAGACGATACAATTCACTGGCAGAGTTGATCAGTGATTTAAAACAGTCTTTGATTGATCCGGACGGAAATTTCGTAAATCTGACTCCACTGAGTAATCATGCGCAGACGGTTGTAATCTCTCCGGAAGAGATGGAACAGATTAAACGAGGTGCAGTGGCAGCAGGAAATACCGTGCCGGAAAGTAATCCGGAAGTAAATTATGAAGATTTTGAAATTCCGGACGAAGATGAATATATCGACAACAACGCAGATTATGATTATAAAGATGATGTAGATGACTATGATGCAGAGGAAGAAGAACCACACAAAAAAGGAATCAGTCATACATTGGAAAAGGTGATGACAATTGGTGGAATTGTGGTAGGAGCAATTATTATCTGTGTCTTAGTTTACACAATCGCATCAGCTTCGGGCTTATTAAAATTCGGTTCCTCTAAAAATAATAACAGTGGGAATACGACGGCTTCAGACAGTAAATCAGAAAAAGATTCAGACAGCAGTGTAAAACAGGTGGAAGTTCCGGATTTAACAAACAAGACACCGGAAGAAGCACAGAAAACATTAAATGACTTGCAGTTAGGGTATAAGAATGGCGGAGAAGAAGCATCTGACAGTGTAGCAGAGGGAAATATCTGCCGTCAGGATGTAGAAGTAGGAACAAAAGTAGAGCCGTATACACAGATTACCTGTTATATCAGCAGTGGAACAGAAGAAATTCAAGTACCGTATGTGACTGACTATTCACAGACAGATGCAGAAGCAATGTTAAAAGAATTAGGCTTAAAGACAGCGGTACAGAAAGCAAACAGCAGTGACATTACAATCGGAAATGTTGTTTCAACTGACCCGGAAGCCGGAACAAGCGTAAAAGCCGGAGATACGGTAACGTTGACTATCAGTATCGGAGAAGGAGATACTGCAGTACGTGTGCCAAATGTGATTGGGACAAGTGAAGCGGATGCAAAGAGTACCTTAAGTCAGCTGGGACTTCTTGTAAGCGTTCAGACAGGAAATGACCAGTCTGTAAACGAAGGAGAAGTTTATAAACAGAGTGTGGACAGCGGAACGAGGGTAAATACAGGAGAAACGATTACGTCTGAGCATCGATCGATGTACAGCTACGTACGTCTGAGCATCGATCGATGTACAGCTACGTACGTCTGAGCATCGATCGA
>ENA-OQCN01000272-OQCN01000272.1-human-gut-metagenome-genome-assembly--contig:-NODE-272-length-27342-cov-6.158479_pt1 | contig 27342 bp, 29 predicted proteins | sample MGYA00242497_ERZ504576 | MGnify/ENA primary metagenome ERZ504576 (study PRJEB26092, sample SAMD00036296) | human gut metagenome | host: Homo sapiens | study: EMG produced TPA metagenomics assembly of...
CAATTGCGAAAAGCAATAAGCAGGGGTGGGGACTTGCTTGTATCAGGAGGGGGCAAGCCCCTTCTGATAAGCTGCGTAGCAGCTATTTGGTTATGAGCAAGTAGCGAAGCGGATTGCGAATATCCACATGACAACAATGAGTGGTTTGAGCCAAAAACTCCATTGTTGTCATTTTATCAGTTGTAGTATCATTCATCGTAAATATTTACAATTTCCCCATCTAAGATACGGTTCATATTTTTTACAGCACAGAAGTTTCCACACATACTGCAGGTATCTTCTTTTTCCGGTTTGGCTTCGGCGCGGTAGCGTCTTGCTTTTTCCGGGTCAATACAGATATCAAACATTTCCTCCCAATCTAATTTCTTTCTTGCAAGGCTCATCTGGTGATCCCATTCGATGGCACCTTTTACGCCTTTTGCAATATCTGCGGCATGTGCTGCAATTCTGGAAGCGATGATGCCTTCTTTTACGTCATCAAGGCTTGGCAGACGCAGATGCTCTGCAGGAGTTACATAGCAAAGGAAGGAAGCTCCGGATGCAGCAGCGATTGCACCACCGATTGCAGCTGTGATATGGTCATAGCCTGGAGCAATATCCGTTACTAAAGGTCCGAGTACATAGAAAGGTGCACCCTTGCAGATGGTTTTCTGGATTTCCATATTTGCGGCGATCTGGTTCATTGGCATATGGCCAGGACCTTCTACCATAACCTGTACGTCTTTTTCCCATGCACGTGCGGTCAGTTCGCCTAAAGTAACAAGTTCTTCAATCTGGGAGATATCAGAAGCATCTTTTAAACATCCTGGACGGCAGGCATCTCCAAGACTCATAGTGATGTCGTATTCACGACAAATGTCAAGAATTTCATCGTAATGTTCATAGAATGGGTTTTCTTCACCGGTCATTTCCATCCATGCAAAAATGATAGAACCACCACGGGAAACGATGTTGGTAAGACGACGGTTTGCTTTGAAACGTCCTGCGGTGGCTTTATTGATACCACAGTGAATGGTCATAAAGTCAACTCCATCTTCCGCATGCATACGCACAATATCAATCCATTCTTTGGAAGTGATTTCTTTTAAGGGTTTGTGATAATAAACAACTGCGTCATAAATCGGAACAGTACCGATCATAGCCGGACATTCTTTGGTAAGACGTTTACGGAAGGTGCGGGTATCTCCGTAAGAGCTTAAATCCATGATAGATTCAGCCCCCATTTTGACTGCATTGTTTACTTTTTCGATTTCCATATCCATGTCTTTCCAGTCTCTGGAAATTCCAAGGTTTACATTGATCTTAGTTTTGAGCATAGAACCGATTGCGTTTGGTTCGATTGAAGTATGGAGTTTGTTACAAGGAATGATAACCTGGCCTTTTGCCATATATTCCATTAATTCTTTGACATCCATGTTTTCTTTTTTTGCTGCGATTTCCATTTCTTTTGTGATAATGCCTTTTCTTGCGGCATCCATCTGTGTTGTGTATTCCATGATTACGGTTGATTCTCCTTTCGCATTTAATTGATAAGCTTTTGTTTGAAGACGTTTAGCTAATAAAAAAAAGGTGCACCCCCGACAGGTACACCTTAATCATTCACATAAAATATGCTTCCTACGCCGGCATTATCCGTATCAGGTTCTTAGGGTCGAAATCCGTTCGTATTTCTTCTCAGCCGACGCGTCAGCTCCCCTTTTCTTTGTTTTTTATATCATATCGTCTATTCTGATATTTGTCAAGCATAGATATAAGACCACTGTTTTAAATCTTTGATAAAATCTTCAACAGCCTGTTCATTTGTCGCCCAAGAGGTGCAGAAACGAAGACAGGTATGGTTTTCATCCGGTTTGCACTGGAAAGTTGTGACATAATTCTCATTGATTTTTTTGGCGAATTCATTCGGGAAAATCGGGAAAAGCTGATTGGTAGGTGAATCGCATAAAAATGGAATCTTGCAGTCGATAAAGCCTTCTTTTAAACGCTGTGCAAGTGCCACACTGCGTTTTCCAAGTTCGAGATATAAATTATCCTGGAAAAGTTCTTCAAACTGTACGCCAATCATCCAACCCTTGGCGAGAATTGCACCACGCTGTTTCATATTAAAACGGAAATGGTCTTTTAAATCATCGTTTACTAAAATGAGTGCTTCACCAAACATTGCTCCGTTTTTTGTACCGCCAATATAAAAGGCATCGCATAAATCCGGCAGATCTTTTAAGGTCAGCTGTGTTTCTTCTACGGCAAGTGCATGGCAAGACGTGCACCATCGATATAAAGATACAGATTATGGCGTTTGCAGACTGATAAAGTTTCTCAAGTTCTTCTTTTGTGTAGACGGTTCCAAGTTCGGTTGGGAGAGAAATATAGACCAGACGAGGTTCTACCCAATGCTCATTTTCGTGCTGTTTTAAGACCGGACGAATCAGGTCAGCAGTCAGTTTTCCATCGGTACAAGGAATAGAGAGCACTTTGTGTCCGCTTGCTTCGATCGCTCCGGTTTCGTGTGTATTAATATGACCGGTATCCGCACTGATGACTGCCTCATAAGGGCGCAGAGCATGCGAAAGAAACGTAAGATTCGTCAGCGTTCCTCCGGTAATAAAATGAATATCAACTCCATAATTTTCTAGTGCTTCCTGGATTTTATCGCGGGCATTATCGCAATGCTCGTCTAATCCGTAAGAATTATTCTGGTGGTAGTTGATGGTTTCAAGTGCGCGAAGAATATTTGGATGTGCTCCTTCGCTGTAATCATTCTGAAAACTGTACATAATAAAAATCCCCTTTTTTCAACAACATCTTTCATCTCATTCTAACACAATTTTCGTAAAAAGAAAGTGAAAAGATTTAGAAGAGAAAATTAATTGACGATGGACTGGACAATTTCGAGTTAGTTGTGGTAAAATCCTAAAATAGATGATAAACAGGGGCGGAAGTACTGAAAGTGGAACTTTCGTCCCCTTTTACCGTGCTATACAAAATGTACTCTTGGAGTCTTTAAACATTTGTTTTGGAAAGGAAGTAATTGAAGATGACAAAAATTGATATTTTTTCAGGATTTCTTGGAGCAGGTAAAACAACATTAATCAAAAAGTTATTAAAAGAGGCATATAAAGGCGAGCAGGTCGTTTTAATTGAAAATGAATTTGGTGAAATCGGTATCGACGGCGGTTTCTTAAAGGAAGCAGGAGTAGAAATTCGTGAAATGAACTCCGGATGTATCTGCTGCTCTTTAGTTGGTGACTTTGGAACTGCTTTAAAAGAAGTAATCGCAAAGTATGAACCACAGCGTATCGTAATCGAACCATCAGGAGTCGGAAAACTTTCTGATGTTATCAAGGCTGTTCAGAAAATCGAAAACGAAGTTGAAATCAAATTAAACAGCTTTACAACTGTAGTGGATGCAACAAAATGCAAAATGTATATGAAAAACTTCGGTGAATTTTTCAGCAACCAGATTGAATATGCCGGAACTGTTATCTTAAGCAGAACGGATAAAGCTTCCGAAGAAAAAATTGCAGCGGCACTTGAGATTATCCGTGGACTGAATCAGACAGCAGCAGTTATCACAACTCCGATTGAAAAACTTTCCGGAGAAAAGATTTTGGATACAATGGAAAATAACCGCTCTTTGGAAAAAGAATTAATGGATGAAGAAGTTTGCCCGGTATGTGGTGGACATCATGCTCATGAACATCATCACGACCACGACCATGAAGAGTGTGGATGCGGACATGACCATGACCACGAACATCATCACGACCACGACCATGAAGAGTGTGGATGCGGACATGACCATGATCATGAACATCATCACGACCATGACCATGAAGAATGTGGATGCGGACATGACCATGATCACGACCATGAAGAATGTGGATGCGGACATGACCATGATCACGACCATGAAGAATGTGGATGCGGACACGACCATGACCATCATCATCACCATCATGCAGATGAAGTGTTCACAAGCTGGGGGAAAGAGACAACAAAGAAATATACAAAAGAAGGAATTCATGAGATTCTGGAAGCACTCTCTAACCATAATGACGAGTACGGAATGGTACTGCGTGCAAAAGGTATGGTAGAGGGCGAAGATGGACAGTGGATTTACTTTGATATGGTTCCGGGTGAAGCAGATGTACGTGAAGGTGCACCGGAATACACCGGAAGAATCTGCGTCATCGGTTCTAAGATGAATGAAGCAAATCTGGCCAGATTATTCGGTCTTGCATAATCAAGATACGAGAGAAAAATAACAATACAAATAAGCTTAAGGTGTGAGTGTTGAACTGAAGTTTTGACACTCACATCATGATATTTAAGAAAGGTTATAAAAAATGGACGAATTTAAAGTACCGATTTACCTTATGACAGGTTTTCTTGAGAGTGGAAAAACATCATTTTTGAATTTTACACTCGCACAGGAGTATTTTCAGATTGATGAACCGACCCTTTTAATTCTCTGTGAGGAGGGTGAAGAAGAATACGATAAAAAAGTGCTGAAAAAAAGCCGTACTTCTGTAGAAGTAATCGACAGCATTGAGGAACTGACCACAGAGCGTCTGGTTGCTTATGATGCATTTTATAATCCGGGTCGCGTTATCATTGAATACAACGGAATGTGGCAGGTAAGCAAATTAGAAGAACTGACATTTCCGTCTGGATGGGGAATCGAACAGCATATTGTGACAGTAGATGCAAGTACCTTTCAGGTATACCTTAACAATATGAAATCCCTGTTTATGGAAATGGTAAGAAATGCAGATTTAGTATTATTTAACCGTGCAGATACCGAACTTCCGCTTGCAAATTTCAGAAGAAGCATTAAAGTTGTAAATCCGGGTGCAGAACTGATTTTTGAAGATGAAGAGGGTGAAATCGAGGATATCTTTGACGGAGAAATGCCATTTGATGTCAAGGCCGAGACGATTGAAATTCCAAATGAGGATTATGGAATCTGGTATCTGGATGCGAGAGACCATGCGGATACTTATAACGGAAAGAAAGTTTCTTTTACCGGAATGGTGTTAAAATCCAGAGAATTTGCTAAAAATGAATTTGTACCGGGACGTATGGCAATGACCTGCTGTGCAGATGACACCACATTTTTAGGATTTGTCTGCAAGAGCGATGAAGCACGTCATCTAAAAACCGGAAAATGGGTGAATGTCGTAGCCAAAGTGAAATATGAATTTGTACCGGCTTACGGTGAAACAGGTCCAGTACTCTATGCGATTTCTGTGGAAGAGACAGAACCGTTAAAAGATGAACTGGTATATTTTAGTTAAGGAGCTGATATGTATTTAATAGTAGGACTTGGAAATCCAGGAAAACAGTATGATAAAACCCGCCACAATATGGGATTTGATACCATTGATGAATTGATAGACCGTCATCGGATTGCCGGATCTGGAATCGACCGGAAAGCGATGTATGGCAAGGGAGTGATTGCCGGAGAAAAAGTCATTCTTGCAAAGCCGATGACCTATATGAATTTGAGCGGAGAAGCAGTCAGGGAATTAATCAATTATTATAAAATGGATGCAGAGACAGAACTGGTTGTTATCTATGATGATATTGATTTGGACCCGGGACAGATAAGAATCCGTAAAAAAGGCAGCGCCGGTGGACACAATGGAATCAAAAACATTATTGCCCAGCTTGGAACCCAAAATTTCTACCGAATTAAAGTAGGAGTCGGAGCAAAACCAAAAGGATGGGATTTGGCAGATTATGTACTGGGACGTTTTGATAAAGACGAACGTGTTCTGGTCGATGAAGCAATCAAAGAAGCTGCCGATGCAGTGGAATTAATTTTAGCAGAGGGCATTGAAACTGCATGAACCGTTATAACGCAAAAAAGAAATAGGAATGAAATAAATAAATTGAGGGAGAAAACATGCAGGCACTTTTGCAGCCACTTTCAAAACTTGGTGAATACGAAGAAATTAAAAACAGAATAGAGAAAAATCGTGGAATTTTACAGCTTGCCGGATGTATTGATTCGCAAAAAGCGCATGTCATTTACGGACTGGGGCAGGAAAAGAAGAACCGTCTTGTCATTGCGGAAAATGAATTAAAAGCAAAAGAGTTGTACGAAGATTTGAAATTTTACTATCCGGATGTTTTTTATTATCCGGCGAGGGATTTAATTTTCTTTGAAGCAGATATTCATGGAAATCTGCTTACAAAACAGCGGATGCAGGTAATTGCAGCACTTTTGGAGAAAAAGAGTGTGACGGTGGTGACAAGCATCAGTGGCTGTATGGATTATCTTCTTCCGATTTCCGTACTTAAAAAGCATGTCCTGCATTTTAAAAATGACAGTGTGCTTGATACCGAAGCACTCAAAAAAGATTTGATTAATATGGGATTTGAGTACAATGCGCAGGCGGAGACCCCGGGACAGTTTGCCATGCGTGGTGGAATTGTGGACATCTTTCTTTTAACCGAGGAAAATCCGGTGAGAATCGAGATGTGGGGCGATGAGATTGATTCTATCCGCAGTTTTGATGCCGAAAGTCAGCGTTCCATTGAAAATCTGGACGAGATTACCATTTATCCGGCAGAAGAGATGGTACTTGATGATTCGGTTTTGGAAAAAGGTCTGATATCCATTGAAAAAGAGCGGGATAAGACGATACAGGCATTTCGGGATGCCTTTTTGCCGGAAGAAGCCGGACGTATCAAAAATATGGTAAATGAAGCAGTCAGCGCAATGCGGGAATTTCATGATTTTTCATCAGCAGAACATTTTATCCGATATTTTTATAAAGAACCGGTCACTTTTTTAGACTATTTTGAGGAGGAGGATACACTCCTTTTTTTAGACGAAACAAATCATCTTTTAGCAAGTGTGGAAGCAGTGGAAACGGAATTCCGTGAGAGCATGAAGCACCGCCTTGAAAAAGGTTATCTTCTGGCAGGACAGACAGATTTATTATGCGGGAAAAAACTGCTGATTCATAAAATTAATCAGAAAAACGGCATTGGAATCTGTACGATGGAACAGCAGAAAGAGGACTGGCAGATAAATGATTCCTTTTATCTGACAACCAAATCGGTAAATTCGTATAATAACAGTTTTGAACTTTTAATAAAAGATTTGAAAAACTGGAAAAAACGGGGATATCAGGTGTTGCTGTTGTCCGGTTCAAGAACAAGGGCGAAACGTCTGGCACAGGATTTATTAAATGAAGGCTTGACGGCGGTTTATACGGAGGATAGAAATCGTGAAATCCATGAGGGTGAGATTGTAACGACGTATGGATATGCCAGAAGCGGATTTGAGTATCCGATGGTGCGTTTTGTTTTGATTACTGAAAGCGATATCTTCGGAAAAGAGAAGAAAAAGAAGCGAAAGAAAACAGAATACAGCGGAAAGAAAATTCAAAGTTTTTCAGAACTTTCGATTGGAGATTATGTGGTTCATGAAAATCATGGATTGGGAATTTACCGTGGGATTGAAAAAGTTACCGTAGATAAAGTAGTGAAAGATTATATTAAAATTGAATATGCGGGTAACAGCAATTTATATATTCTGGCAACTCAGTTAGATTTACTGCAAAAATATGCCGGAGCGGATGCACGTGCGCCGAAGTTAAATAAATTAGGCGGTCAGGAATGGAACAAGACCAAAACAAAGGTGCGTGGAGCAGTAAAAAATATTGCAAAAGATTTGGTTGCTCTTTATGCTGCGAGACAGGAGAAGAACGGTTACTGCTATGAACCGGATACGGTCTGGCAAAAAGAGTTTGAAGAAATGTTTCCATTTGAGGAGACGGAAGACCAGTTAGCGGCGATCGAAGCGACTAAAAAAGATATGGAAAGTAACAAGATTATGGATCGTCTGGTCTGCGGGGACGTCGGATATGGAAAGACCGAAATTGCAATTCGTGCAGCATTTAAGGCGGTTCAGGAAGATAAACAGGTGGTCTATCTTGTTCCGACGACTATTCTTGCACAACAGCATTACAATACCTTTGTTCAGAGAATGAAAGATTTTCCGGTGCGGATTGATTTGCTTTGCCGGTTTAAGACTCCGGCAGAACAAAGAAAAACCATTGAGGATTTGAAAAAAGGGTTTGTGGATATCGTAATCGGAACGCATCGATTGTTGTCAAAAGATGTGGTCTATAAAGATTTGGGAATGTTGATTGTGGATGAGGAACAGCGGTTTGGCGTGACTCATAAAGAAAAAATCAAAAAGCTCAAAGAAAATGTGGATGTATTGACGCTGACGGCAACACCGATTCCGAGAACCCTGCACATGAGTCTGATTGGAATCCGTGATATGAGTGTATTAGAAGAAGCGCCGATGGACCGTATGCCGATTCAGACCTACGTAATGGAATACAACGAAGAGATGGTAAGAGAGGCGATTAACCGCGAGCTGGCAAGGGGCGGACAGGTTTATTATGTGTATAACCGTGTCAATGATATTGATGAAATCACAAATCGGATTGCAAAATTAGTGCCGGATGCAAATGTAGCCTTTGCACACGGTCAGATGCCGGAGCATCAGTTGGAAAAAATTATGTATGGATTTATCAACGGAGAAATTGATGTGCTGGTATCCACGACAATTATCGAGACTGGTCTGGATATTTCAAATGCCAATACCATGATTATTCATGATTCTGATCGGCTTGGTTTGTCCCAGCTTTATCAGCTTCGTGGTCGTGTAGGTCGTTCAAACAGGACTTCTTATGCCTTTTTAATGTATAAAAAAGATAAGATGCTAAAAGAAGTTGCCGAGAAAAGATTGCATGCCATCCGGGAATTTACGGATCTGGGAAGCGGATTTAAGATTGCGATGCGTGATTTGGAAATTCGCGGTGCGGGAAATCTTCTGGGTGCAGAACAGCACGGGCATCTTGAAGCGGTTGGATATGATTTGTACTGTAAAATGCTCAACGAAGCGGTTCAGGAAGAAAGAGGAATGGAACAGGCAGAAGAGTTTGAGACTACAATTGATTTGGAGATGGATGCCTACATTTCGCCAAAATATATTCCAAATGAATATCAGAAGCTGGATATTTATAAACGGATTGCCGGAATTGAAAATGAAGAAGAATATGAAGATATGTTAGAAGAACTGATGGATCGTTTTGGAGAACCGCCGAAGGCGGTACAGAATTTGCTTGCGATTGCAAATTTAAAGGCGCTTGCACACAGGGTTTATGTAAGAGAAATTAAGCAGATCAATCAGGAAGTAAAAGTAACGATGTTTGAACGTGGAAAGTTAAAAACGGAGGGGATTCCTGCAATTTTAGAAAAATATAAAGACCGGATGTCTGTGCGGACAGGAAAAGAATTTTATTTCCTGATTTCCCTGAAAGGAAGAAAAGCGAAAGAGTTCTATAAGGCGCTCGACTTGGTTTTGGAAATTCTCCATGAGTTTGAGGCATTATTACCAGAAAGTTCACAAAAAATCCCTTGCTCAAAGGAACAATAAAGATTATACTTAACAAGTACACCAAAAGTACATCAAATATCGAATGGAAATGAAAATACGGGAGGAATTATGAATAAATTAGGAAGGGTTCTTGCCTGCACGACTCTTGCGGCAACATTGACAATGACCAGTTTGACTGGATGTGGAAGTACATTAGATGGAACGAAGACAGTAGCGACGGTTGGAAAGGAAGAAATTACAGCCGGAACAGTGAATATGATGCTTCGTATGACCCAGGCTCAGATGATGTCTTACTATTCCATGTTTGGAACATCCACTACAGGAATGTGGGAAAATAAAGGCGATGATGGCAAAACTTATGCAGAAAGCACCAAAGACGACATTATGGATCAGCTTCATAATCTGGTATTGTTAGAACAGCATGCAAAAGATTATGATGTAACCATCACAGATAAAGAACAGAAAGAATTAAAAGCCGCAGCAGAAAAATTTATGACAGATAATGATGCAGAAACGATTGCAAAACTCGCAGTGACCCAGTCCGACATTGAAAAACTGCTTGAGTTATACAGCTATCAGACAAAGATGTATGATCTGATGACAGCTGATGTAGATACAAATGTAGAAGATAAAGAAGCACAGCAGAGTAAAATTACATACTGCAAAGTTTCTACAGAAGCGACTAAAGATGATGAGGGAAATTCTACAGAGTTGACAGATGAAGAAAAAGCTGCAAAGAAAGACCAGGCACAGCAGGTATTAGATAAAATAAAAGCGCAGGAAGATATTGCCGGCGCAGATGTGGACAGTCTTGCAAAAGAAGTGGATGAGTCGCTTAGTTCTTCTACAGCAACTTACAGCACAAATGAAGACGATGAAGATTCCTCTCTTGATGCTGAGGTAATGAAAGCAGCAAAAGAACTGACAGAAGATGGTCAACTTGCTTCTGATGTCATCGAAGGCAGTGACGGATACTATGTAGTCCGTATGGACAGTGTTTTTGATAAAGATTCTACTCAGACAAAAAAAGACAGCATTGTAAAAGAAAGAAAACAGAAAGCTTATGATAAACTGCTTAAAAAATGGGCAAAGAAAACGAAAATCTCAGTTAATAAAAAAGTATGGAAAACAGTAACATTAACAGATGAAGATGTTTACAGCTTCAAACAGGCTGATACATCAAGCAAAACAACAGACAGTACAGATTCTGCAGAAACAACAGAAGCAACTGAAAATACAGATAGTTCAGAAGCAGAAGAAAGCACTGAGACAACAGAAAATACAGAGGAATCCTCTGACAGCACACAGGCAGATGAAAATACAGATGCAGGTGAAAATGCTGATACAGAAGCAACCGAAACAGCTGAATAATAAAAAAGTCCGTTATCACTATTTATATTTAGGTGATAACGGACTTTTTAACTTATAAACGACTCTGGCGGAATTTTTTTCGATAATCCCTTGGGGTCATTTTTTGTGCTTTATAAAAAGCACGTGTAAAATAGTTCTGGTCATTATAACCACAGTGAAATGCAATTTCTCCGATACTCAAATCAGAAGATTCCAATAAGCGACGGCTGTTTTTCAGCGAACCTGACTGATATGAGTATGAATGGAAATTCCGTAAGTCTCTTTGAATTTTCTGGTGAGAGAGGAACGACTGCAGAAGAACTGGGAGCAGAGGTTATCAATGGTGATATGCTGTCCATAGCGTTCTTCAATGTAGCTGTGGACTTCTGAAACCAGCTCTTTTTTCGTTAACTGCATACGGTTTGTCAGAGTAATATACTGAGCGCAGATTTCCATGATTGTAACAAGAGAGTCGATTGTCTGACGGTCACTGACTGGAATCTGGGCAATCGTATCCTGCAACAATTCATAGTCATCTTTTTCCATATAAGGAAGCGCTTTTTTGAATGTCTCTTTTGCGGCTTCTTTTCCTTTGTTGATGGTCTGACCCATCATCAGATATCCGGTTAAAGTACCGAAACTATAAAGCGGGGCAACTGCCTCATATAGCCCTAAGTGGCATTTATAAATGTGAAGCCGTTTTTCATCCTGTACTTTACGAAATGCCATGATATCCTGTTCTACGCAGTGTTTTCGACCTTCCGGATTTTCCTGTATCAGCGAACAGAGACAGCCGAGTTCTTTCGGGAAAGCAGCAATTTCCTGAAAATAAGTATCGTAAACACTGATACGGAAGCCGGATATATGATAAAGTTCTTTTAAAATCTTCTCGATTGAAATTGTCTGCTCCATAAAGAATTCCTCCTTAAATTTCAGTTGAACAGAGAAAATTTAGATGTATTTTGTGACAATCTGTTTCATATCATTCATTTTACGTTCCATGTCAGCAACCAGAATCATCTGAGTGCGAGTGCGGTCAAGATTATGATGTTCTCTTTGAATTTTAAAGTAGGTATCTCCATTTAAATAATCAGTAAGGAAACGAAGTCCACATTCGAGAGTCATCAGTTTTGCAGAAAATGGAATCAGTTCAATTTCTTCTTTCGTTAAAGAATCGCCTGCTTCAGAAAGAAAACCGGCAGTGTAAGCTTCAAAGAGTTCTAAGCTCATGGAACTTTGGTTAAATCAATTTCATCTTCGGCAGCAGTGCTTGCGCCAAAACGGATGCTGTCACCAAAATCGTATAAAACAGAACCAGGCATTACAGTATCCAAATCAATGACGCAGATTCCCTCGTTTGTGGTATTGTCCATCATAATGTTGTTCAGCTTTGTATCATTATGGGTTACACGAAGTGGAAGTTTTCCGGCATTGATGGCATCAACTACTGTTTTTCCGTCGGTTTCACGTTCCAGATAAAATTCGATTTCCTGCTGTACATTTTTTGCACGACCTTTTTTATCTGCTTTTATGGCCGCTTTAAAATCTTCATAGCGGGATGGAGTGTTATGGAAATTCGGGATGATTTCATGCAGGGTGTCAGCTGGATAGTCGGCAAGCAGTTTCTGAAAATGTCCAAACGCTTTTGCGGCATTTTTGAAGATTTCAGGAGAAGAAATGGTCTGATAGCAGGTTGCATCTTCAATAAAAGTATAGCTTCTCCAGTAAACCCCTTCGCTGTCTTTAAAAAGGGAAGAGCCGGATTTTGTAGGAATAACAGTAAGAGTTCCACGGCTTGGGTCTTTTCCCTGCTCAATTAATTTTTTCCTTAAGTGAGAAGTAACGCCTTCAATATTTTCCATCAATCCATAAGGGTCTTTAAAAATAGAAGTATTGATAGCCTGAAGGATGTAGCGGACAGGTGGTTTCGTTTCACGGCTGAAATAAACGGCAAACGTACTGTTGATGTGACCACAGCCAAATGGTTCTTCATAAATAAATGTACCGTTATACAGAAACTGAGGTACGATTTCATTTTTTATTTTTTCAGAGATAGACATGGTTTTCCTCCTGAGCTTTAAATTAAATTCTTATTTCTTAATTATATAAAAAAGAAAGAAATTCTATAGAAACTGACTCATAAATAGCAAAAACAGGAGAAAAGATAAAAAATGCTAAATGAAGAGGTGGATTTTTAAGGCTGATGCAGAGTATAATGAAAGAAAGAATAAAAATGGGGTGTACAGGGATAAGATGAGAGTTCTGCTGTTTTTTCAGAATGATAATTCCACTGATTTTATTTTACGTTGTCGGTTTCGGTGTATTAATGAAATGTGACATCTATGAGGAATTTGTAAAGGGCGCAAAAGAGGCTTAGAGACAGTCATTCAGATTCTTCCAACATTAATCGGGCTTATGGTGGCAGTAGGAGTCCTGCGTGCTTCAGGATTTTTGACCATGCTTGGAGAAGTGCTCGGAAAGGTGACAGAGCCGTTTGGATTTCCGTCGGCTTTAGTACCGCTTACAATTGTGCGGATGTTTTCTTCAAGTGCGGCAACAGGGCTTTTACTTGATGTTTTTCGGGAATTTGGAACGGATTCTCGAAACGGAAAAATTGCTTCTATTATGATGTCGTGCACGGAAACAATTTTCTACACAGTGTCGGTGTACTTTATGGCAGCAAAGATAAAGGATACGAGATACACGATAGCAGGCGCATTTCTTGCTTCTGCGGTGGGAATTGCTGCAAGCGTATGGCTTGCAGGCTACATGGGGTGAAAAAGGTTGACAACCCCAAATTTAGATGTTACTATGGTAGCACGTTAAAACATGAAAAATGGATATTATAATGGAGTGAGCGAGAGAACCCACGGTTTTAATCGTTTGAAAATACATAGAAAGGCAAGGGTCGAAAAAGAAAAATGAGATATTATGATAAGATAACACCAGATGGAACAAAAGATTTACTTTTCGGTGAATGTGAACAGCGTTCACAGGTAACAAAGACCCTGAAGGACTTGTTTACAGCCCAGGGGTATCGGAGGGTTATGACACCCGCACTTGAATTTTATGATGTATTTGGAAAATCAGCGGCGAAATATCTGCCAAAGGAAAGTATGTATAAACTGACAGACCATAAAGGAAGACTGATGGTACTCTGTCCAGATTGTACCGTACCTGTGGCCAGATTGACGGCAACCAGATTAAAAGGGATGCCGATGCCGCTTCGTTTATTTTATAACCACAATATTTACCGTATGTTTCCGGAGTTAAAAGGAAAGAGTACAGAAATCAATCAGGTCGGAATTGAACTGATTGGCGGAGAAAAATTAAGAAGTGACCTTGAAGTGGTTGAACTTGCAGCAAGATGTTTAAGTACTATCGGAAATGGAAAATACCGTCTGGAATTATGTGATATCGGTTACTTTAAGGCGATTATGAACAGCCTGGATGTGGATGAAGACACCAAAGAAGAAATCCGTTATCAGATTGAACAGAAAAACTATGCTTCGCTTACAGATATGCTTGGAAAATACAAAGACAGCAAAGCAGCGCAGCACTTTTGAAGCTGCCAAGATTATTTGGCGGTGCAGAAGTATTTGAAAAGGCGTATGAACTATTTGATGAAAATGGCGCAAAAGAAAGTCTGGATTACTTAAAGGGAATTTATGAATACTTGCAGGCACTGGGACTTGGTGATAGAGTAATCATCGATTTGGGACTTGTTAACCTGGCAGAATATTATACCGGAATTATCTTCCGCGGTTATTTCCACGGAATTGGAGAGCAGGTGCTTTCAGGCGGTCGTTACGACCAGCTTCTGCATGATTTTGGAGTGGAAGAATGTTCTGTCGGATTTGGAATCAATGTAGATTTGGCAAGCCAGAAAGTAAAAACGGTAGAGGAAAATATACCGGAAGTGCTGGTATTTGCACCGGATACGAAGTTTTTGGCAAAAGCAGTCCATCATCGCAGAGAACTGGAAGACCAGGGCATGCTGACGGAAAACTGCGTTTTTGATACAATGGAAGAAGCATTTGATTATGCAAAAATGAGAGGAATACCGAAAGTGCATCTGGTGGGAGATGATATTACCGTTTGTTTAACGAAGAAAAAATAGGAAGTATAGCTACTCACTGGGAGGCAATGAAAGATGAAACCAATTAGAATTGCGCTTACAAAGGGGCGTTTAGAAAATAAAACAGTAGAACTTTTAGAACGTTTAGGATATGACTGTACCAATGCCAGAAAAAAAGGCAGAAAATTAATCATGCCAATTGGAAATGGTGAAATCGAAGTCGTGCTTGCGAAGGCGGCCGATGTTGTTACTTATGTAGAAAGTGGTGTCTGTGACATGGGTGTAGTCGGAAAAGATACCATCATGGAAAAAGGCGGAACATTTTATGAAGTGGCAGATTTAGGATTTGGAAAATGTCGTTTTGCTGTTGCAACCTTAAAAGAGAAAGACTTATATGAAGGCTATCGAACTTTAACGATTGCAAGTAAATATGTCAATGTCGCAAAAAATTATTTTGAACAAAAAAACATGGATGTAGATGTTGTAAAAATTGAAGGATCCGTAGAACTTGCACCGGTACTTGGACTTGCCGATGCAATTGTAGATATTGTGGAAACCGGTACAACTTTAAAAGAAAATGGGCTTGTTGTAAAAGAAGAGGTGTGTCCGGTCAGTGCCAGACTGATTGTTAACATCGCAAGCATGAAGCTTAGAAAAAAAGAAATCGAAGAATTAATCGATAAAATCGAAAAAGATATTAAAAAAAGAGCAAAGGAGGCCTAGAAAATGACGTATGTATTACCGGAAAAATTAAAAGACTTAAATCCTTACGACCCTGTAACGGAGGATTTTCGGATCCATCTTGATGCAAATGAGAGTTTCTGTGAAGTACCGGAAAACATCAGGCAGGAAATTTTAAATGCGGTTTCTAATGTTGCATTTAACCGTTATCCTGATCCGTACGCAAGAAAATTATGTGAAAAAGCAGGTGCATATTATCATGTAGACCCGAAACTTTTAACTGCCGGAAATGGTTCGGATGAATTAATTTCTCTGGTAGTACCGTATTTTCTGGACGAGGGTGATACGATGCTTGTCGCAGTACCGGATTTTTCCATGTACTGGTTTTACGCACCGTTTCACAAAATCAAAGTAGAATCCCTTCAAAAAGAAAACAGCATGAAGACTTCTGCAGAAGAGATTTTACAGCGTGCAAAAGAGAAAAATGCAAAATTGCTGATTTTCTCCAATCCGTGTAATCCGACTTCTCTTGGAATCGGACGTGACGATATCATAAAAATTATCGAGGGTACAGATGCGCTGGTGATTGTGGATGAAGCTTATATGGAATTTGAAAACGAAAATAATTCCGTCTTAAACGAAGTAGAAAATTATGATAATTTAATTGTTTTAAAGACCTGTTCGAAGGCATTTGGAATGGCAGCAATCCGCCTTGGAATTGCAGTTACCAACGAAAAGCTGACAGGAATTTTACATGCAATCAAAGCACCGTATAATGTCAATTCCGTGACACAGGCAATCGGATGCGTATTATTTTCTCACCCGGAATATCTGGCTTCCTGCATTGATGCTTTAAAGGCATCCAGAGACGAGTTATATCAGGCGGTGAAAGCGATGGAAGATAAAAAAACAGAAATCGAAACCGTCTACGAGACGAGTACAAACTTTATTTTTATGAAGGTAAAACGTGCAAAAGAAGTGTTTGAAGCATTAAAGCAAAGAGGCATTTCGATTCGATTTATGAATGGCTATCTTCGAGTAACCGCAGGAACAAAAGCAGAAAATAAAGAAGTGATGGAAGCACTTTGGGAACTGATTCAGTAGGAGGCGGATATGAGAGAAAAGCAGATTATAAGAACCACAAAAGAAACAGACATCAATCTGACTCTGAATTTAGATGGAAGCGGAACGTATAACGGAACTTGCGGAGTTGGATTTTTTGACCATATGCTGAGTGCATTTTGTGTTCATGCGGGGTTTGATTTAGACCTTAAGATGAAAGGCGATTTGGAAGTAGACTGTCATCACAGTATTGAAGATTTGGGAATTGTGCTGGGACAGGCATTTGCGGAAGCAGTTGGTGATAAGGGAAGTATCTGCCGGTACGGAAGTTTTTATATTCCAATGGATGAGGCACTTGGTTTTTGTTCCCTGGATATCAGTGGACGTCCATTTCTGGTATTTGACGCAGAGTTTACCAATCAAAGTGTAGGAACATTGGACTGCTGTATGGTAAAAGAATTTTTCCGGGCATTTGCATTTAACGGCGGAATTACACTGCATTTGAAATGTTTGTACGGCGAAAATGACCATCACATCATAGAGGCATTATTTAAGGCAGTGGCACATGCATTAAAAGAAGCAGTAAAGCCAAATGGCGGACAAATCTTATCTTCAAAGGGGATGCTGGCATGATAGCAATTATTGATTATGGGGCAGGAAATCTGTTTAGTGTAAAAAATGCATTGGATTTTTTGCAAAAAGAAAGTACAATAACAGAGGATGTGCAGGAAATCCGTAAGGCAGATGCAATGATTCTTCCGGGAGTCGGAGCATTTCCGGATGCCATGCGCATGTTGAAAGAAAAAGGACTTGATAAAGTTATCTGTGAAGAAGCGCAAAGAAAACCACTGCTTGGAATCTGTTTAGGCATGCAGATGTTATTTGAGACAAGCTATGAGTTTAAAGAAACAAAAGGGCTTGGACTCTTAGAAGGCAGTGTCGTTCCAATTGATGGAGGCGGATTAAAAATTCCTCACATGGGATGGAATAACCTGACGATTTTAAATCCGTGTAAGATGACAGAAGGATTAAAAGAAGATGCTTATGTGTATTTTGTACATTCCTTCCGTGCAGAGACAAAGGACGAAAATATTTCCTGCTATACGATGTACAATGAGAAAATTCCGGCACTTGTGCATAAAGGATTTGTATATGGAGCGCAGTTCCATCCGGAAAAAAGCGGTTCGGTGGGACTGGGATTACTCGAAAGATTTGCTGATTTAGCGAAAATACAGGAGGAAGAGCGATGATTATATTACCGGCAATTGATATTAAAGATAAACAATGCGTACGTCTGGTAAAGGGAGATTATGCAACTGCTCATCAGGTTGCCGAAAGCCCTTATGAGACTGCAAAATCTTTTAAAGCTGCAAATGCCTCCTGGATTCACATGGTAGACCTTGACGGTGCAAAGGAAAGAAAACCAGTCAATCAGGAGATTTTTGAACGTGTGGCAAAGGAATCCGGATTAAAAGTAGAAGTGGGCGGAGGAATCCGTGACATGAAAACAATTGAATATTATCTGGAGCGTGGAATTGAGAGGGTGATTCTTGGTTCTGTCGCAGTAAAAAATCCGGAGCTTGTAAAAGAAGCTGTAAAAGAATTTAAAGAGCGCATTGCGGTTGGAATTGATGCAAAAAATGGAATGGTTGCAACAGAAGGCTGGCTGGAAAAAAGCGATGTCAGTTATCTGGATTTGGGACTTGCGATGGAAGATGCAGGCGTAAAGACTATTATTTTTACCGATATTTCAAGAGATGGAACTTTAACCGGAGTTAATACCGAACAGCTTGGACGTTTAAATGAGACCGTATCCTGCAACATCATTGCAAGTGGAGGAGTCAGTTCCATCAAAGATATTGAAGATTGCCTGGAGTTGAATCTGTATGGATGCATCTGCGGAAAAGCACTTTACACAGGAGCATTAAACTTAGAAGAAGCAGTGCGAAAGGCGGGTGTGCAGACATGTTAGCAAAACGAATTATTCCGTGTCTGGATGTCCGTGACGGAAAAGTGGTAAAAGGTGTCAATTTTGTTGGAATCAAAGAAGTCGGAGACCCGGTGGAGTGTGCCATTGAGTATGACAAACAGGGGGCAGACGAAATCTGTTTTCTGGATATCACGGCGACCCATGAAGGAAGAGGAACAATGGTTGATGTCGTCAGAAGAACGGCAAAACATGTTTTTGTTCCTCTGACAGTAGGCGGAGGAATCCGTACAGTAGATGATTTTCGTGAGATTTTAAGAGCTGGTGCGGATAAAGTCTCGGTCAATTCAGCAGCAGTCAGACGACCGGAGCTAATTCGTGAAGCAGCGGAAATCTTTGGAAGTCAGTGTGTGGTTGTCGCAATTGATGCCAAACGAGATGAAACTGGCACATTTAAAGTTGTGGTAAACGGCGGAAGAATTGATACCGGATTAAATGCCGTAGAATGGGCAAAAAAATGTCAGGAACTTGGTGCAGGAGAAATCCTTCTGACTTCAATGGATACGGATGGATGCAAAGAAGGATTTGACCTGGAACTTTGCAATGACGTCTGTAATGTGGTCAGTATTCCGGTCATTGCAAGTGGCGGATGTGGAAAACTGGAACATTTTTCGGAAGTGTTTGAAAAGAGCGGTGCAGATGCGGCACTTGCAGCTTCCCTGTTTCACTTTAAAGAGCTGACTGTCGAAGAAGTAAAAGAACATTTAAAGGAATGCGAAATTCCGGTAAGGAGATAGAGATGGATTTTGACCGTTATTTTGTAAAAGGGGAGTTGATTCCGGCAATTGTGCAGGAAGAGGGAACAGGAGAAGTTTTAATGCTTGCCTACATGAATAAAGAAAGCTTAAAAAAGACATTTGAGACAGGATATACCTGGTTTTATAGCCGTTCCAGACAGGAACTCTGGAATAAAGGTGCAACTTCAGGTCATCTGCAAAAAGTCGTAGATATCAAATCAGACTGCGATGATGACACTCTTTTAGTTACCGTGATTCAGACAGGTGCTGCCTGCCACACCGGAAATCATAGTTGTTTCTTTACAGATATCTGGAAAGAAGGAGGAGAACGTAATTAGGCGTTTTTTAATTGTAACAGGCAAGGTGATTTTAGCACCTTTCCTGTTTTGTTTATTTTGGATTTCAAGAATCTTTGAATTATTTTTAAAGATTTCAAGACCAATTGTTACGATTCTATGTGTAATCGGTTCGGTAGGAATTACAATCGGGGCAATCATCCATATTTTTTTCTATCTTCAGGGAAGAGGAATCAGTGTATGGGGGATTGTCCTTTCGGTGTTTTTTGCAGCAGCCCTGATGGTTGTGCCGGCAGCAGGTGTTGGAGTGGTAATCGTAGTGTTGGAGGGAATTTGCAATGGGATTTATCGAATGTACCGTCCGGCGATGGAAAAGATGAATCTGGAAGAAGAGAAAAAAGATTATCATCTTGCGGAATGTGAGTGGGATGAAAAGACACCGGACGCTCCCTGGAAAAATAAAGAAGAATGCGAACGAAGAATTCATTATTTTAAAGGGGTAAAAGATAAAGAAGAACTGGAAAAACGGCTTTCCGGGCTCTTACGGATTTACCGGCCAGAGAAAGAATTTGCCGAAGATGCACTGACACGAAGCATTTTGGATGAATTTGAGTATCTAAAGGGCAGGCTTCCGGAGAAAGCAAAAGATGTATGATGAAAAATGCAAAAACCGCCCGAAGAAATCCTGTCCGAGAAGTTGACAAGACCTTGAAAAGCGATATAATAAAAGAATAAAGAATGTTTAAAATTCAATTATTGTGGAGGAATTTAAAATGAAAGTATTAGTTGAAACATCTGCAAGACATTTACATTTATCACAGGAACATCTGGAAATCCTTTTCGGAAAAGGTCATGAGCTGACAGTGAAAAAAATGCTGAGCCAGCCGGGACAGTTCGCATGTGAAGAAAAAGTAGAAGTAGTTGGACCGAAGAACTCTTTAAAAATGTCCGTATTAGGACCGGTAAGAAAAGATACACAGGTTGAAGTATCTTTAACAGATGCAAGAGCAATCGGTGTTACAGCTCCAATTCGTGAATCCGGTGATATTGCTGGTTCAGGTGCCTGTAAGCTGGTAGGTCCTGCTGGTGAAGTAGAACTGACAGAAGGTGTAATTGCTGCAAAACGTCACGTACATATGACTCCGGAAGATGCAGAAGCAGCAGGAGTAAAAGATAAAGACATCGTAAAACTGGATATCCAGTCTCCAAACGGTCGTTCTTTAACATTCGGCGACGTTGTAGTTCGTGTAAGCGCAAGCTATGCAACAGCTGCACATATCGATACAGATGAAGCAAACGCTCTTTGCCCAGGTAAAGAATGCTACGGCGAAATGATTAAATAATTAAAAACAGTCATGATTGAAAGTCCTTTAGATGAGAATACTCATTTAAAGGACTTTTTTGATTGGAATCAGAGGCAAAATCAGCGCAAAACGTCACACTTGTGCAAAATGCACCAAAACCGTCCATGATTTTCGTATATTAATAATGGTTGATTTTGATTGATTTTGAATGAAAATGATTGTATAATACAGTCATAGCAAGAGAGAACAAGAAAGAACAGAACAGAGAAAGAACAGAGCAGGAGGGAAAACATGATTTACACAGTTACATTTAATCCATCCCTTGACTATATTGTTTCTGTGAATGGGTTTGAACTTGGAAAAACGAACCGTACCGATTCGGAACTCTTATTACCTGGAGGAAAAGGAATCAACGTTTCGATTGTTTTGAAAAATCTGGGAATCGATAATACAGCACTTGGATTTATGGCAGGATTTACCGGAGAAGAGATTCAGCGCAGAGTCGAAGAGATTGGCGTAAAGGCAGATTTCATTTCAATCGAAGATGGAATTTCAAGAATCAACCTGAAGTTAAAAAATATTGAGGGAACAGAAATTAATGGTCAAGGACCGAAAATCAGCAAAGAAAAACGCGAAGAACTGCTTCAGATACTAGACAAATTAAAAGAAGGCGATGTGCTGGTTTTAGCAGGAAGCATCCCATCCAGTTTACCGGATGATATTTACAAAAACATCATGAAGCGTCTGGAGAAGAAAAACATTCTGATTGCAGTGGACGCTACAAAAGATTTACTTTTAAATGTATTAGAACATCATCCATTTTTGATTAAACCAAACAATCATGAGCTTGGAGAAATCTTTGGAGTGGAATTAAAGACGAGAGAATCCGTCATTCCTTATGCGAAGAAACTTCAGGAAAAAGGAGCAAGAAATGTGTTGATTTCTATGGCAGGAGAGGGTGCAGCCCTCGTTGCAGAAGACGGAAGTATTTATCTTGCCGAAGCACCAAAGGGAACACTGGTAAACGGTGTCGGTGCAGGAGATTCGATGGTGGCAGGGTTCCTTGCAGGCTGGCTTGAAAAACACGATTACAGACATGCATTCCATACAGGAATCGCAGCCGGAAGTGCAAGTGCATTTTCCGAATATCTGGCAAGCAGGGAAGAGGTTCAGGCTGTGTATGAGCAGGTAACATCAAAAGAATATAAAGAACAATAAGGAAAGAGAGGGAGAAGTAAAGGTATGAGAATTACAGATTTACTCGATGCAAGAAGTATTTCGCTTGACTGTTCGCCAAAAACGAAGCAAGAGGCATTGGATACAGCAGTTGCCTCATGGTAAAGAGCGGAAAAATTAATGACGAAGAAGCTTACAGACGTCAGGTTTATGCAAGAGAAGAAGAAAGTACAACAGGAATAGGAGAAGGAATTGCAATTCCTCATGGAAAATGTGATGCCGTAACAAAACCTGGTCTCGCGGCAATGGTAATCAAAGATGGTGTTGATTTCGATGCATTAGACGGAGAGCCGGTTACCCTGCTGTTTCTGATTGCAGCACCAAATACAAAAGATAATGTACATCTGGATGTATTAAGTAAGTTATCTGTACTTATGATGGATGAAGATTTCTCAAATGGACTGAGAAATGCAAAAAGTGTAGAAGAATTTTTGAAAATCATTGACAAAGCCGATGATGAAAAACCAGACATTGATGAACGTCTTGAAGATACAGGAGCAAAAGAAGATTCCAAAGTAAAAATTCTTGCAGTTACCTCTTGTCCGACCGGTATTGCTCATACTTACATGGCAGCAGAGGGACTTGAAAAAGCAGCAAGAGCCAAAGGATGCTTTATTAAAGTAGAAACCAGAGGTTCCGGTGGAGCAAAAAACGTGCTGACAGCAGCAGAAATTGAAGAAGCAGACTGCATTATCGTTGCAGCCGATGCACAAGTTCCGATGGATCGTTTCGATGGAAAGAAATTAATTGAATGTCAGGTATCTGACGGAATCAGCAAGGCAGACCAGCTCGTTGAACGTGCGATGGCAGGAGATGCACCGATTTATCAGGCAAAGGGTGCAGTACAAAAATCCAGTCAGTCAAAGGGAAGCGGAGGAGTTGGACATCAGATTTATACACAGCTTATGAACGGTGTTTCCCACATGCTTCCATTCGTAGTCGGTGGTGGTATCTTAATCGCACTTGCATTCTTAATTGATGGTTTAAGTGTAGATATGAATTCTCTTCCGGTTGACCAGAGAGCAAACTTTGGTACAATTACTCCGGTTGCAGCGATGCTTAAAGGAATCGGTGGTACAGCATTCGCATTTATGCTGCCGGTACTTGCAGGATTTATCGCAATGGCAATCGGTGACAGACCGGCACTTGCAGTTGGTTTTGTCGGTGGTATGATTGCTTCTCAGGGAAAATCTGGTTTCCTTGGTGCTTTAGTAGCAGGTTTTGCAGCAGGATACATCATTGTATTACTTAGAAAATTATGTGACAAACTTCCACAGGCAATTGAGAAAATTGCACCGGTTCTGATTTATCCGGTAGTCGGAATTCTGGTTATGGGATTATTAATGAATTTCGCAGTAGAACCGATTATGGGGGCAATTAATACTGCATTAAATAATGGTTTGACAAGCATGGGCGGCTCTAGTAAGATTATTTTAGGATTTATCTTAGGCGGTATGATGGCGATTGATATGGGTGGTCCATTTAATAAAGCTTCTTATGTATTTGGCACTGCAGCAATTGCTTCCGGTAACTACGATGTCATGGCAGCAGTTATGATTGGAGGTATGACTCCTCCATGTGCAATCGCACTTGCAACTTTATTATTTAAAAACAAATTTACAAAAGAAGAAAGAGATGCAGGTCCTACAAACTTTATCATGGGACTGGCATTTATCACAGAAGGTGCAATTCCATTTGCAGCATCTGACCCGCTTCATGTACTTCCGGCATGTGTTATCGGTTCCGGAATCGCAGGTTCTTTAAGTATGTTATTCAACTGCACTTTAATGGCACCACATGTGGAATCTTTGTATTCCCTGTAGTCGGAAATCCGTGGATGTACCTGGCGGCACTGGTAGTTGGAACAATTGTTTCCACTGTACTGCTTGGAATTTTAAAGAAAAAAGTAGAAGAATAAGAAAAAATTAAAATTAAGAAAATAAAAAGCAAGAAAATAAAATTAAAACAAGAAAAGGAGAATTTACCATGAAAGAATTTAAGTACACAATCACAGATCCAGAAGGAATTCACGCTCGTCCGGCAGGAGAACTTGTAAAAGCTGCAAAAGAGTTTGCAAGCACAATTAAATTAAACAAAGACGGAAAAGCAGGAGACTGCAAACGAATCTTCGGAATTATGGGACTCGCTGTAAAACAGGGAAATGAAGTTACCTTTACTTTTGAAGGGGAAGATGAAGATGCAGCTTATGAAGCAATCAGCGCATTCGTGAAAGAAAACCTGTAAGAAAAAAGCAGAACATGAAATAAAGCCGGGGTCAAATTAGTTTTGACCCCTGTTTTTTAAAGGAAGAAAGGGGAAGTTAGCGATGCAGATTTATAGTGGAAAAAGTGTATTTAGTGGAATTGCAATTGGAAAAATCTGTGTATATCAGAAGAGCGAGCAGCAGGTAAAACGTGTACGTACAGAAGACAGTGAAAAAGAGTGGGCACGTTATAACGAAGCAAAAGAGAAGGCATTGGATCAGCTTCGTGGTTTATATGAAAAAGCATTAAAAGAAGTCGGTGAAGCAAATGCTGCTATCTTTGAAGTACACCAGATGATGCTTGAGGATGATGACTATAATGAGTCCATTGAAAATATTATCCGTACTCAGAAAGTCAATGCCGAATATGCGGTTGCATCGACAAGCGATAATTTTTCTACCATGTTTTCGTCCATGGATGACGACTACATGAAAGAACGTGCTGCAGACGTAAAAGATATTTCTGAGAGAATCCTTTCCCTGCTTGCAGGCGGAGAAAAAGGCAAAGTAGTGACGGATGAACCGGTAATTATTGTGGCAGATGACCTTGCACCGTCAGAAACCGTACAGTTAGAAAAAGATAAAGTGCTTTCTTTTGTAACCGTGCATGGTTCGGTTAATTCGCATACCGCAATTCTTGCAAGAACCATGGCAATTCCGGCTTTAATTGGAACAGAGATGCCTCTGGATGAACGTGTCGACGGAAAATTTGCAGTAGTAGACGGAGTAAATGGAAAAATCTATGTAGAGCCGGATGAAGAGACATTTGCAGAATTAAAAGAACGCCAGAGAGAAGAGTTAGAAAAGAAAGAACTGCTTTTACAGCTCAAAGGAAAAGAAAATATTACACTTGATGGAAAGAAAATCATGCTGTATGCTAATATTGGAAATATAAAAGATTTAGCAACTGTCGTACAGAATGATGCAGGTGGAATCGGACTTTTCAGAAGTGAATTTATTTATCTGGAAAAAGAAGATTATCCGACCGAAGAAGAACAGTTTAAGATTTATAAGACTGCAGTTGAGACAATGGCAGGAAAACGTGTGATTATCCGTACGTTAGATATCGGTGCGGATAAACAGTGTGATTATTTCAAAATGGAAAAGGAAGAAAATCCGGCACTGGGATATCGTGCAATCCGTATCTGCCTGACACAGACCGAAATTTTCAAGACACAGCTTCGTGCGCTGTTTCGTGCAAGTGTGTATGGAAATCTTGCGATTATGTACCCGATGATTACAAGTCTTTGGGAAGTAAAACGAATTAAAGAAATCGTAGAAGAAGTAAAAGCAGAACTAACAGCAGAAGAAATTGAATTTGGAAATCCACAGCAGGGAATTATGATTGAGACACCAGCAGCCGTTATGGTGAGCGGGGAGCTTGCAAAAGAAGTCGATTTCTTTAGTATTGGAACAAACGATTTAACACAGTATACACTTGCAATTGACCGTCAGAATCCGAAATTGGATCTGTTTTATAATGCACATCATCCAGCTGTGCTTTCTATGATTAAGATGACTGTGGAAAATGCACACAAAGCAGGAATCTGGGCAGGAATCTGTGGAGAACTTGGAGCAGATACCTCTTTGACAAAAGATTTTCTGGCTATGGGTGTAGATGAACTGTCTGTATCACCGGGAAGCATCCTTCCGATTCGAAAAATCATTCTTGAGACAAATGTTGAAGAATATAAGAGAGGAAATTATGCTGACGGAGAAACGTTATGAAGTAATACTGAAATGTCTGAATGAGAAAAACAGTATTACCGTTACAGAATTAAAAGAGTTACTTGGAATTTCAGAATCAACAATAAGAAGGGATTTAACTGCACTGGATAAAGCCGGAAAACTGGTAAAAGTATTTGGGGGAGCAGTTGCAGTGGATTCCGGATTTACAACCGTTGAGCTCTGTGGCTCAGAAATCAGGTGTAAATAAAGAAGAAAAAAGCCGGATTGCGCAGTATGCAGCATCTTTGATTTCACCAAATGAGTTTGTTTACTTAGATGCCGGAACAACAACAGGACGAATGATTGAATACATCACAGAAAAGAGCGCAGTGTTTGTGACCAATGCTGTCAGTCATGCACAGCGTCTGGCAGCAGAGGGATTCAAAGTTCATCTGATTGGCGGAGAATTAAAAGGGACAACCGAAGCTGTGGTAGGAAATCAGGCAATCTTAAATATTCAGAGACTGCATTTTTCAAAAGCCTTTTTTGGTGTAAATGGAATCAGCTTAAGGGCAGGGTTCAGCACTCCGGATTACAGTGAAGCAATGGTAAAACAGACCGCACTGCATCAGGCGAGAATTGCTTATGTGCTTGCAGATTACTCAAAATTTGGAAATGTCAGTTCCGTGACCTTTGCAAATTTAGAAGAAGCGGATGTGTTGACTGACAGAAAACCACCGGAAAGCTTTTCCGGATGTAAAAATATTCTGGTTGTGTAAATTTACGTTGTTTTTACAACCCAAATCAGTTATTATATTAAGTAGAAGAATTAATTAAGAAAAAGATTTGGGGGTGGTAAAAAATGGAGCGTTATGATGTATTTCATGATATTCTTGTGAATTTATTTCAGGAGATTATGGATATCGAAGAAAAAGCCCTGATTACCGCTGAATTTAAAAATATATCCGTGAATGATATGCATATCATTGAGGCAATTGGAACAGGAGAACCGAAAAATATGTCAACTGTGGCAAAGCTGATGTCCGTTACAGTTGGAACGCTTACAATTGCGATTAATAATCTGGTAAAAAAAGGTTATGTAAGCAGAGTCAGAAGTGAAGAGGACAGAAGAGTCGTGTTGATTTTCCTGACTGAAAAAGGAAAACGGGCGTATCAGCATCATCGGGAGTTTCATGATGGAATGGTAAAAGCACTGGTGGAAGGTCTGGATGAAGGGCAGCAGATATCGATTG
>ENA-OQCN01000274-OQCN01000274.1-human-gut-metagenome-genome-assembly--contig:-NODE-274-length-27267-cov-2.720155_pt1 | contig 27267 bp, 31 predicted proteins | sample MGYA00242497_ERZ504576 | MGnify/ENA primary metagenome ERZ504576 (study PRJEB26092, sample SAMD00036296) | human gut metagenome | host: Homo sapiens | study: EMG produced TPA metagenomics assembly of...
TCCATGCTAGACGTCTAGCTGTACATCGATGATGCTCAGACGTACGTAGCTGTACATCGATCGATGCTCAGACGTACGTAGCTGTACATCGATCGATGCTCAGACGTACGTAGCTGTTATCACGATAAAGACTTGTCACATCTGAATCTAACCATTGCTTTTGTTCTCCCTCTGCAGTTGTTGTCCCTGCAAGTGCCTGTACACTCATTACAGCACAGTCTGGTTCTGTTATGTAAGCATCTCCAAGCGGTGCTGCCCCATCTGTCACAAACACTTCAAACCTGGCAGAAATAAGATCTCCATTTTCATCTGTCGTATTTGTCTGCTTTATCCATGCATATACAAGCACCTTTTCCTGATTACTTTCACACGAAACATAATATGGAATAAGATATGTATAGATACCATTTGAACGGTCTGTATACATCTCATATACACCAATAAGACCACCCTGTGTATCATTTTGCTCCATCGTGTAGCCGCCTGACTTTGTTGAAAGCATACTGCGAACATAAAAACCTGCCTGACTGTCATCCTTTACAATTTCAAATGAAAAGGCATCGCGATAAAAAAGTGTATCTCTTGTCATTTGCCTTGATTTAAGCAGTGACAGCACATTGATCTTATAGCCTGCACATCCTTCTTCATTCGCATCCACATCAAAATAAATGCTTCCCTGCCATGCAGATGCCTTTCTTCCAGAATCCTTCCAGTTTTCATTTTCGTCCAGATCAAAAATCGGATACAAAAATTCCTGCTTTTTGTCTGAAATAAAAAGCTCTGGTGCTGCAAGAGGTTCTGGCTCTTGCGGTGTCTCTGACTCAGATTCGCTTTCCGACTCTGATTCGCTTTCTGACTCAGACTCACTTTCCGACTCTGATTCACTTTCTGGCTCAGTCTCTGATGGCTTTTCAGATTCACTTTCTGTTTCAGTCTCTGGCTCTGATTCGTCTTCTTTAATACGCACAGAAAGTGTACTTGTTGATGGTCTGCTTATTGTAAATCCATTTTTGTCTGTAATGCCTTCTCTTTTTACCTGCACAGTCAGGCTTACACAGTCTTCTGGCACACTGACATGACACGAATATGAAGTTTCTTCATCTGAAGCTATTTCTTCTTTTGATAGTAAAAGTGTCTCCTCGTTTGTCTTCGATAAAGCTGTAACGTTAACTTCATATGATGTACCCTCATACTTTGGTTTCTCACTTTCAGCATCCCACATGACAAGCGCGCCATTTGAAGCATCAATCTCGTCATCATCTGTTGTCTTTTTATTTACGCTAATCAATACAGGAAGTGTAATTTCGCTTTCTTCTTGAGTAAGTTCATAGCGCCAAACACCGTACAGACTCTGGTCAGATGATGAGTGCTGCATTAATGCGCTATTTTTCAAAAGAGGTGAATAATAAAGTCTGTAGCCATCATCTTCTGCTAAAATCGCATAGCCGTCCATAACTTTCCTGACTGAATCAGACTGTCACCTGATGAAAACGCAGGATCTTCTGGCGCAGCAGAAACTCCATCATTTGTCACTTGCGCTGCAAGAAGCTCTGACGCACTCCAACTTTCGCTTCCATTTGCCTGACACACAATATGACCCAGCTCAACCTGACCTGACATTAAGGTAACAGGATATGCAACAACTGTCATTTCAGTACAGTCAGCTGTATCAAAATGCATCTGCTCCATCTTGTCTGTGCTGCATTTCTTTATTGATGCCTGATACTGAACCGGCACCTGAAGTTCTTCATCAACAGCCTCTAACGCTGTTTTAATCTCCATTTTCTTCTTTTGTGCATGACCTGCCAAAATCTGATACAAAGATGCATCCTTGTTTTTAAAACCAGAATACATTCTGTCTGGCTTTAATGAAGCATCAAATACCGCTTCGTTTTCACATACAGTATTTGCACTCAGCACATCAAATGTTTTTTCTGAATAGGTAGAACTCTTATAACCTTGACACGACACACGACAATTAATAGTAATAGCCTCTTCACTTGTAACTGCAATATGTCCTGTCTCTTCCCATCCAAACTTACAGATGATGATTGACTTTTTCTTCATCCGAATCGGCTGATGAATACACAGCTGTCACTGTTAACTCTCTGTCGCCAGCAGTAATTGACGTAAAATCATCCTTGTTGTCAATTACAATCTCATATAAAGCTGTCTTATCTTTATCATCTAACACACTAGTGTTTTCGCTGCAAAGCCTCAGATGATATGACAAAGCTGGCAGCTGTATTCTTTCGTCTGCCGCCTGCGCAGTACTCCACTCAGATGTTCCCTCTTTATTGACGGCTCTTACATGAAATACAACAGCGTCAACCTTTTGTCCTTCTAATTCATCTGGCAGTTCTAAGAAATTATCTGTTATCTCTCCATTCTTACTTCCAATTTTAATCCGCTTTAAAAGACCGTTTTCCAGAACAGGCTGATTATTACTGTCTCTTTCATATGTTTCATACTCAGCTTCATACTCATAGTATTCGGCAAAAAGACCTGGCCAAAAACAAATCATCCATGATCCGTTCTCCTTTGTAAACGTGATTCCGCCTGGAATACCAGGCTTTGGCTCTGACTTATCGAATACTGTAAGATCTGTCAACTCACTGCTTAGCTTTTCCCATACACGTATACGTATATTTTCGCTGTCCTCATCTGTCTTTGCTTCTTCTGTATTTAAAAGAAGAGGTGAGACAGACAAGCTTCCTGCAAAAGCTGTCCACTTTGTGTAAATTTCCGCCTGATCTTCTTCTGTAAGTTCACCTTCTTTATAAACATACAGCTCAGTTCCGATACCTGGTGTTTTTTGCTCCTTTTCTGACTTATTATCATCTGTATTTTCTTTTTGGTCTTCCTGGTCTTCGTTATTGTTTGAATCATCTGATTCGCAGGCAACCTTTACGCCTTCCATGTTCCAGCTTCCTGCTACCTCGATGCTTCCTAGTGCCACGTCACATCCATCTGTCACACCTGTCACTATGATTTTGAGCGCACTTGCCTCTACTGCGTCAGGTGCTTTCACAGAAACTGTACCACCATCATCAGCATCCTTGCCTGCTGCCTGCAAACCTGCGGCAAGTTCCTTCCAGACACCGTCCTCTGCATCTGCGTACAGCACATCAAACTTATATGTCCCTTCATTAAGCCATGTAAGCGTCACATCGGACAGCTTGCATGTGCCATTCAAAAAAGCCGTATAAATAGGACAGCGCTGCTCTTTTATATCAAATGAGGATGATGGAAAAACAGGAACATCTACCGACTGATGTTTAATCAGATTTTGAAGCTGTTCTTCTGATGCTTCCACAAATGGATACTCTCTGTAAGAGCCATTTGCATCTGTCTCTCCTATTGTAAGTGAAATATCACATATATCAGCTAACAACGCATCTTCAAGTTTTTCTCCTCCTGATATGAAATACAGGCAGTTTTCACTTTCATTTGCATCTGCTGCAATTGGATAAACGTTTTCACTCACGCCGACACAATCAGTCAAATTTGCTGTTAAATTACTCGTAATGCCATATGACTCATTGTCAGAGGAAATTATCGGTGCATAATTCTGACAGCGCATCAGAACCAGATTTTCGCATTCTGCTGTTGTGATTCCTGCTGCCACAGCTGCCTCTATTACTCCTGTGTTAACACAATCTTCCAATAAAACTTTTTCTTTTGTCTGTGCCACAATTCCTGCGGCTGTCCCGTCTGCTGTAACCTTTGCATGATTGACAAGTTTTGAAAGTGTCTCATCTTCCTCCTTCATTGGAAGTGATGCTGCAAAAATACCAGCTGCAAAATCTTTTGCTTCAATACTTCCTGCAACTGTCAGATTTTCCAGCGTTCCGCCATTATAAGCACAAACTACTGCCGTATTCTGATCACCAGTAACTGACACATGATCAAGGCAAAGATCATGAATCGTACCTAAATTTTCCAGTACAAATGCTGTACCATCGCCCTGCGGATACCAACGGCTTGAACTTCCTGTTCCCATATTTGCTGTATCTGACAATGTAAGGTAGTCAATCGTGTAAACTTCATCGCCGTCCTTAGAGCCAAGACTGCTTCCCTCTCTAAGCTGTGTAATCATAGGAAATGCTGTGTCTGCCTCTTTTACCGGAAGTCCGTTTTGATAGACCATTCCCTTCGCCAAAATTGAATCTGACTCTTGCAATGTCTCATCACTCTCGTCATCTTCTTTTTCATAGCCCCAGCAAGTCTCTTGAAACGATATATGTATTTTCGCTTTTTTCATCTTCCTCTGCTGCATAGACAGCTGCATCCGTAATCATTTCTGCAAAACGGATGTTATAAAGATGTCTTGCGTTTTGAATTTCATACGATGTACCAAGGTCCTCATCAGTATCTTCGCTATCCTCACGCGCAAAATACATAAGCTCAGAATTGCTTTGTCTGCGCCCTGTAATTTGATAGCCTGATCCGCCACCCTGCACAATACAGCTGATTTCATCAACACCATATTGTTCCAGTCCAAAACGATGCAGACTAAGCGTATTCATAAGCTCACCTGGCTCACCTGTTCTTCTGTATGTCTCATAGGCAGCCTGTGTTGCACTTAAATCAACTGCATCAAGCACGAGCGTGACGTTTAGCTCTTCATCTATATATGCAAGAAATGGATATGTACCAAGCTTTTCTTCTTTTTTTCCTGCAAAGCTCGTCACTTCTGCCGCAACCACCTTTAACTCATCCTCTGCCGACTCAGATGGTATACTGTAATAATAACCTTCTTCTGTTTTCTGTCCGCTTAAAGATGCGTTATTAAAAGAAATCTCAAGAAGCTCCTCATTCGTCTTTGCATCACATATCATAACCTGATAATTCATCAGGGAAACTGCCGTCTCTCCCTTAGAAAGCTTCCATGTCAGATTTAAAGTCTCTTCATTATGTAAAGATGCATTTAAAACCTTAACTTTAGTCGATGTATCAGCTGCCTTTGACAAGGAACCTGCTCCATAATAGCCAAAGCAAAGACCTGTAGAATTGTCACTTCCGCTTCCCTTTCTGTTTTCTTTGGAACGGTTTACAATATTTGCCATCGTGCTTGTACAGCCCGTGTAGGAAAGTGCTTCCACGCGATCACTATACAAAACAGAGTAGACAAGTCCGTCTCGTGCATCAAACTCCACACTCACACAGCCATTTGCCAGCAATGTTTTGTCATAAAGGTAAGCATCAAAAATATCATACAAAAGCGTATGTGAAGCATCAGCACTGCCATTTTTGTAGGCTTTATAATCAGCTGGCGTTCCTGTCACATAGTACAAGTTCGAAGTGGTCTGTCCATCATCATTTTTCCAGATCGTTGATACATTTACCACTTGTCCGTTTTCATCAGTAATTGGAACCAAAAGCTTGTTTTGTCTTACAATTGCCTGTGCAGAGGTTTGTGCTTCCTTATCAAACGCCTCAAGATGCTTATCAGTGCTATACTGTGTCATGCCTGACTGCGCCGCTAAAAACAGCGTACGGGCATAGTGTTCCTGACGCTGCCATACCGACCACTTCTGGTAATAAAAAATGCCTGCTGCCGATGCGCCAAGCAATATGCCAACAAGCACCATCGTCACCATAAGCTCTACCAGTGTAAAGCCTCCCTTGCTTTCTTTGATTCGCTGTAAGATATTTCTGATCAAAATCAAACCTCCCAAGCTGTCTTATCGTTTAAATTTGCTGCTTAAAATATACACTGCTCCAGCTCTCTTTTATCCTGTGCGTATTTGAGCGCTGTTTTTTTCTCAATCAGCACGTGAAACAAGCTTTGCCAGATCATAGTCAAGCGTATGCATACCTGCTGCTGCGCCTGACTGCATTACGCTTCCAAGCTGATGCGTTTTTCCTTCACGTATCTGACTTAGCACTGCATCTGTTCCTGTTAGAACTTCTGTTGCCGCTATTCGGCCGCCGTCTATAAGCGGAACAAGGCACTGCGTCACAACACCCTTTAATACGCCTGCCAGCTGAATACGAATCTGATTTTGTGCCTGTACTGGACACACATCTATAATACGGTCTACTGTCTTAGCTGCCCCTGTCGTATGAAGTGTTGACAGCACAAGATGACCGGTCTCTGCTGCCGTAACAGCTGCTGAAATCGTCTCATAATCACGCATCTCTCCGACGAGAATGACGTCTGGATCCTCTCTAAGTGCAGAGCGAAGTGCTCCCGCAAAGGAACAAACATCCTTGCCCACTTCTCTTTGATGAATCACAGCCAGATCCTGTTCGTACACATATTCAATCGGATCTTCAATCGTTAAAATGTGATCTGCACGCGTGTGATTGATGTAATCAACCATTGCCGCAAGTGTTGTAGACTTTCCTGAACCAGTAGGTCCTGTCACTAAAATCAATCCTCTTGGCTCATTTGCAAGATTTTTAAGCACTGGCGGCAGATGAAGCTGAGAGAGTGTAGGCACTTTTGCGTTAAGCAGACGAATTGCTGCCGCGAGGCGTCCTTGCTGACAAAATACATTGACTCTCTGACGGTTTCCATCTGATGTTTCAAGTGCAAAATCTGCATCCTCTCCACGCCAGATGCTTTCCTGGCTTTCTTTTGTAAGAAGAGACAAAATAAGCTTTCGCGTCATCTCATCTGACAGCTCTAAGTCACTCTTTATGAGCTTTCCATCAATGCGAAGATACACTGCCTGTCCTTCGCTTATATGAATATCAGAGGCACGCTGCTTCTTGCCTCACGTATCATTTTTTCTATCATATACAGCTCCTTTAAATATAGTATGCCACCTTCTTAAGCTCCTCGACAGTAGTTGTACCATCCGCTACAAGCTTAAGAGCCTCATCAGTTAGCGACTCCATGCCAAGATAATGCGTCGCATAGCTTCTAAGCTCCTCCATAGGAGTTCTCTGTGTAATCATTCTTCGCATCTGATTGTCCACGCAGAGAATCTCATGGATTGCACGTCTTCCGACATATCCAGTATGGCTGCAGCTGTTACATCCCTGTGCGCGGCGCACGCGCGTAATCTTTGGCCCTATAAAAGCTTTTTCCTGCTCTGTCGGCTCATCCCAGTAACCACACTCAGGACAGACAACACGTACAAGACGCTGTGCCACTAGACCGACTAGTGAGTTTGCAACCATATATGGCTCAACTCCCATATCAATCAGACGAATAATGGACGACACTGCATCATTTGTATGAAGTGTTGAAAATACAAGATGACCCGTAATTGCAGCACGTACTGAAATGGCTGCCGTCTCCTCGTCTCTTGTCTCTCCGACCATAATAATATCCGGGTCTTGACGAAGAAGAGAACGCAGTCCGCGCTCAAATGTCAGCCCCGCAACAGTATTTACCTGGCACTGATTGACACGCGGAATATTCCACTCTACCGGATCCTCAATTGTTGCGATATTCACCTTGCGGTTACTAAGCTTTTGAAGTGCCATATAAAGTGTTGTTGTTTTTCCGGAACCTGTCGGACCTGTAATGTAAATCATGCCATTTGGTGCCTCAAGCATTTTGCTAAACTGTTCAAAATGTGCCTGATTCATGCCAAACGTCTCGGCATCTGCCACCATATTTCCAGAAGCTAAAAGACGAAGCACGGCCTTTTCTCCAAATACAGTCGGAATCACTGATGTACGAATATTGACATCGCGGTTTGCGATTCTTGTCCGAAAATGACCGTCCTGCGGAAGTCTTTTCTCTGCAATATCCATCTGTCCTAAAATCTTTACGCGGGCAATCAGATTTTGATGAAGACTCTTTTGCAACACGACATAATCAAGAAGCTGACCATCTACACGTATTCTGACAGATGTTTTCTCCTCAAACGGCTCAATATGAATATCAGACGCATTCATGCTAAATGCGCGTGCAAGCAAGTTGTCAAGAAGCTTAATAACCGGTGCATCAGAATCTCCCTCATCAGCATCAACCTCAAGTGCCTGCTCACGTTCTCTTGCCATCTCATTTGCTGAGCTGGCGGCCTTTTTTGCTCGATTTCTGAATAATAGTATTCAATTGCCTGATTTAAAGGCAAAAGCTCTGTCAGCCAAATTTCAAGGTTCATGCCGGTAGTCTGGCGAATATCCTCAATTCCATAATAATCAAGAGGATCATTCAATACAATTGTAAGATTATTATCCTGGTACTGCACAGCAAGCATATGATATTTCTTTGCAAGCTGGACTGGTATCATTGCTACCGCCTCTGTCTGTACCATAATTCTATCAATCTTTACATAGCGCTGTCCAAGACGCGCTGAAAGTGCTTCTAACTGCTGGTGCTCTGTGATAAAGCCAAGCTTAATCAATGCCTCACCAAGACGAATACCCTTATTATTTTTCTGATACTCTAGTGCCTCATCAAGCTCTTCCTGATTGATATAGCCGGCCTGAAGTAACACATCACCAATTCGTATATTTTTTTCATTTGCCATCGCTGCTGCCTCGTGTCATATAAATCATCATGCTGACCTCCAGACGCTTTCCTGCCTGAAGAACATCCTGTCCATTATTTGTTGTCTTAACTGCTGCATCACTAATTGAAAAGGATACTATTCTGACCCCTTCCTTTTCTGAAAGCTGATCTAAAACAGCAAGTGCCTGATTTTTTGTGCCTATTGCCGTATAATCTGCCTGAGCGCTGTAGACATACTCTGTCTTTGTATCTATCTCATCCTTCTTTGAGTCTGCAGATGCATTCGTACCTGACTGCGTCTGTTTTTCCTGTTCATTTTTCTTCAAAAGCTCCATACGTTCACTTAAGCTGTAAGGTGTAATCTCATCAAGCGATCCCGGCGCGAAGCGTCGAATCCTGCATAATCATCCCCTCACTCACAAACACATCTGTCAGATAACGATTAAGTTCCTCATTAGTCTGATATGGAAAGAAATGACTTTCTAATTCTGCCAGCTGCTTTTTTTGCTCCTCATCACGTTTTTCATCTACCGGAAGAGCTGCTATATGTACCTGCATCTGAAGCTGCTGCATTTCCAATGCCTCTTGCTGCATTTCCAGCTTATCAAGACAATTCATCTGCGGCTTCACACCAAACCAGTAAAAGCAAAAAACTGCGGCACAGACTGCCAGACCTGCTAATAAATTTTTATCTCGTTTTGTCACTGTAAAATCAATTTTCATCTGCGGCCTGCCTTCCTGCATGTTCACTTAAAATACAGACAACCTTCACGGTATAACCATCCTGTGCCTGATTCTGCGTATATCCTGTAAAATAGACGCCCTGGAAAATATCAAGTGTCTTCCAGATCTCAATAACTTCTGAAACATCGGTAACTTCTGGTGCCACTGCGTCAAACTGCAGCTCTCCTGTTGCACAATTGTATCCTGTTATTGTAATTAATACTTTATCTGGACAGCAATCCTCAAGCGTTTTGAACACATCACTTGTCACAAGAGGATAAGAGTATATATTGGCTTTTGCATTTTCCATATCAAAAATCATATTGTCCTGCTTTTCCACCTGATCTGCAAGCTTTTTTGCACTCTCATCAGCTGCCTGATTCGTTTCATCCTCTAAAAATGCTTCCAGCTTAGCAATTGTTTTTTGATATTCTTTTTCACTATGCTTTAAAACACCAAGCACATGTCCGGCTGCCAGAAATGCTACTATCACAAGTGCCGCCGTTATTCTTTGCTTCTTTCTTTTTTTTAGCTGCTCTGGACCATTTAACAGCCGATAGTAAAAATCAATCCTTCGATCTGGAATCGCTTTTATCTTTCTTATCTTTTCTGTCTGATGTTTCTTCATTTTTTCCACCTTTCGCAGCTTTTACAAAAGCAGGTTGCCGATTCCAAAAATGTAAGATGCCGGCTCTGCGTTAATTTCTCCATGATCACTGATTGCTGCTTTTACAAATGAAATGCCTTGAATCATTCCCGGTGTTTTCGCCCTGATGCCATACTCCTGCATATATTTATCCAGCTCTTTTACCACATCATCACTGCCGCCTATTATACCAGCCAGATATATACTGTCTAGTGTATAGCTGCTGTGACGCTGTCTGTAAAACTGGCGTATTCCGTCTGCGATCTGTCCCAATTCCTCGATCCATTCAGCGCTTCCCTGATCATTTAACATACGATTTCTTCGGCTGTAAATATAATTTCCATTTTCAAATAATACACTGATCGTAGTGCTTCCCTGTACCAGCATAAACACGCATGTCTCATAGGCAAACATTCCTGTTGCCGTCACTGCTCTTAAAAGACATCCAAGACCAATGCTGATTCGTTTTACCTTCAGCTTAAGATCAGAAAACAAGGATAAATAGCTTTCAATTACACTTTTTTCCAATGCTGCGCAAAAAATATGATTCATCTCATATGGACTATTCTTTGGGAACGGGAAATAATCGGTTACAAGATCAGTCTTCTCTCCGTCTGCAAACTCCTTATTAATGCAGGAAATCAGCTCCTTATCCTTCATATAAGGAACTTCAAGCATTTTTGTCATAATCTTTCCTGAATCAATTACAAGGCAAATTCCTTTTCTTGGAAGTGAATAACGATTCCAAATCTGTTCAAGTCTCTCCTGTAATCGCTGTTCTCCTGTAATGATACCATTCATAATCGTCCCCTCTGGGACTGCCAGACTATATACTTTTTTAATCTTTGCCTTTGATTTTGACCCTGTTCCGGCCACGATTTCTATTCGTTCATTTGAAATATATACTGAAAGCTCCATCCTCTTTTCTCCTTACATCGTTCCACTTGCCTCAATCTCTGCATACATATTTAACAGCGGAAGCATCACAGCAATCATAATCATTCCGACAATTACTGCCATCACAATAATCATTGCCGGTTCCAAAAAGCTAATCAGACGTGATATTGCCTGCTCAGATTCATACTCAAAATTGTCAGCCGCTGAGATAAGCATGGTATCAAGACTTCCTGTCTCCTCACCAATCGCTACATTTCCTGCCAGCTTTTTATGAAAGCCATCAATATGTGCCAGAGCATCTGACAAGGACTCTCCACGCCTCACCATAGCAATTGTTTCATCAAATTGAGATTCCAGATAACTATTTCCAATCGTATCTTTGCTCACCTGAAGCGCTGTCACAATAGGCAGACCGCTTGTGTAAAGAGAACAAAGTGTTCTTGCAAAACGCGCTGTATAAATCGTCTGAATCAAAATGCCAATTTTAGGAATCTTTAACTTAATTCGATCCACCTCTAAACGAATCTTTGGAAGCTCCAACACTGCTTTTGCAATCACATATAAAACAGCAATGCCAAACAATACCCACAGCCAATTTCTCTGCATAAAACCAGATGCAGCCATCAATGCCACTGTCACAGCTGGCAGCTCCAAATTAGCAAACACATCCATAAATTTTGGCATAATATAGCAAAATAAAATCATGACAACCACAACAATTACTCCGCACAAAATCTTTGGATACAGCGTAGCGCTCTTAATCTTTGCACTTAAACGATACTCCTTTTGATAATGCTCTGCCATTCTAAGTGCTGTCTGATCCATACGGCCTGACTCCTGTGCTGCGCGAAACATATTTATGAGCAGCTCTGGAAAGGCATCTCCCTGATCCTTCATCGTATCAGCAAATGAATTTCCACGGCGGACACTTCGAATCATGTTTTCATATATTGCCTTTTGTTTTGGCTTAATCGTCTCCTCTGCCTGCATCAGATTAAGAGCCTCACAAGCGGAACACCTGCGCCAAGCAAAGTTCCAAGCTGCCTACAGAACTCAGAAAGCTGCCTTGGAGTAAGACGGTATGTATTTTTTTTCTCCTTTTGTGCCAGACGGCAGGAAATCAAAAACAGATTTTCTCCCCTTAAAAGCTCGTAAAGTGCAGCCTCATCAGCTGCCATAAGCTGTCCTTTTTTCTTCTTTCCTGCGACATCCTTCGCCGTATATTGATACTTTGGCATAAGTCCCCCCTTTTAAAAAATTATGGATAGATACCAGGAAAGCAGCCATTCTCCCACAAATAAAGTCAGCGCTGTCCCTGCGCACAAAAACGGGCCAAATGCAAAATGCTCTTTTGCACCCTTTTTCTTTGACAAGAGAAGTCCGATTCCATAAATACCTCCTGAAAATACGGCAAGCATAAACGCAGTCAGACTCATTTTCCAGCCAAGAAAAAATCCGATCACCGCCATCAGCTTAATATCTCCGCCGCCAAATGCTCCAGGCACAGCAAGCGTTATCGCAAATAGCGGCAGACTGACTGAAAAAAATCCAATCAGCCGTTCTGTTAATGTGACATCTGGAAATGCAAATACAGCCATCGCCGCTGGCACTATACAGGCAATAACAAGACCATTTGGAATCTCCATTGTCTGCTGATCAATCTGCGCAATGATTAATAAAAGTGTCAGCAAAGAAAAGACAGTCACAACACAAAGGTTAATCTCATGCCAGTAGCCATTCCAACCTCCAAAACATAATAAACTAATCTCTGCGGCTGCCATTCCCATTGCTTCCGTAACTGGATATCTAGCCGGAATCCGACACCTGCACTGTCGGCATTTTCCTCTAAGAAGCAGCCAGCTGACTACTGGAATCATATCATACCAGGCAAGTGTATGATCACAAGATGGACAATATGATCTTCCCTTTACAAACGAGATTTTTCTCGGAAGTCTGTCTGCCACAACATCCGCAAATGAAAATATACAGCCCCCCATCAGTATGAAGGGAAGGCTGTATATCAATTCAATCCATGTCATTTTGCCACTTACTCGATTTTGATCGTTCCATCTGTAATCGTGCAGGTCTTTTTTATTCCGCTGTCGGTTACACTGACAGAAATAACCTTTCCAGCCTCAACTGTAATTGCATAGTTTCCACTTCCATACTGCGTCAAAAGACCGCCAGAAAGCGAATCTACATCTGCAAGATTCTTATCGTCTGAAAGGATATCTGTAGTATTGCCGTTTGCATACTGTTCGCTCGCTACTGTCTGAGCTGCCAGATAAATGCTTCTTGTGTTTGCTGTCAGTGTCTTTTCCTTTGCCTTGTCGATATAGCCATTTAATGCACCTAACATCAGAGATGCCAAAATACCGATAATAACAAGCACTACGATAATTTCAACAAGTGTAAAACCCTTTTTGTTTTCCTTAGCTTTCTTTAATTTCTCTGCAAATGATCTCATTTTGCTCCTCCTGACTTAATCAATCGTAAAATCCTGATCGTTTTCATCTACATCCTTTGCATGCTCATTTAAAGAAGACCAATTGTCTGATACAACAATTGCACCCTTATCAATGATTTCCATCTTTGCCGTAGCAGATGAATTATACGCTGTATTCGGTGCCAGGTACTGAGCTGTAATATCACCCGTCCAACATGCAACACCTATGACATTGCACTGAGAATCATACTCAACTACACAGCCTGTATCAGAACCAACATCTGGATTTTGCTTTACACCTGAAAGCTCCTGGACCTGTGTACGCGGACGATACGCTGTCTTTCCTGAATAAACCTCAGATCCAACTGTATTAGCCGCTAATACTACACTTCTGCAGTCAGCAAGCACTTCCTTTTCCTTTGCCTTGTCTATGTAGCCATTCAGTGCACCTAACATCAAAGACGCCAGAATTGCAATGATAACCAGCACAACGATCATCTCAACCAGAGTAAAACCGCCCCGGTTCTTTTTGCATTGTAAAAACCGCTCTCTTATCTTCCCCATAGATTTTCGACCTTCACCTTTCCAATTCTTTCTTATATCAGAATAGCATGATATGGCTTATTTTTCAAGTTGTTTTTCCATTACAACTTATGGCTATTACTGCTCGTATGTATCGCGAAGACTTCTTATCTTAAGTGTTTTTCGTACATTATCTGCACTTAACATCTTTCCTGACAAAACATCTTCCTTTCGTATGTAGATTGTTTTTGTATCTTCCGATGTTAAATCAAAGCAGTTATCGGAGAAAATAACATCCTCTTCTGTCTCTAACCATACAAACGGTGCAAAGCAGTCTGCACTTATCTGTATTGTAATAGTGCCATCATTTTCTGTTACAGAAGTCTCAATCTGTGGCTGTAAAAGATCCATATGCTTATATGGAACAAAACTTTCTGCCTCAGTACTTATCGTACCGTCCTGCCATGTATAAACTGCCTCTGCAAACACGCGGCGCTTCTTCGATCCAATCACATCTGCAAAGTCTCGCTCTAGCACATGTATACTGCTTTGTGCCTTTACTGTCGTCTCCACATTTTCCTCAAATAATACATTAAGTTCCACATCCCTGATACGTACTGTTACAGTCAGTGACTGATTCTCAAGTGTCTCATTTGCTGCACTGATAACGGCCTTTGTTCCTTCTGTATATATATAACCAGCTTTTGGTGCAAAGAAACGAGCTGCCATGTAATGAAGTGCCTTCCAACGTCCAAAATAGTCGATACTTGCCCATGATGCCACCGGCCAGTTATCATTTAACTGCCAATACAGTGCACCCATGCAGCGTCCTCTGTTTGCTCTCCAATGATCTACGCCTGCCTTAATTGCAATACCCTGAAGCACCTGACTCACATATACTAAACTGTCAAAGTCCTTTGGATAACGGAAATTCTCGGAAATATAATATAAAATCTTTCCGTTTGCTGTACCGTTTTTCTGATGACTCTCCATAACTGGTGAAAAAATATTGCAGTCCTGCGGCAGAGCAAATGTATCAATCGTCTTTCTTTCCGGGAAGGACTGGAATCCAAACTCAGAACAGAAACGAAAATAATGACTGCGATAATCTGAAAATGGCTTCATGCCATGCCATACATCCCAGTAATGGCAGTCTCCTCTGTCATGATCGTCTGGATTATCAAGACATCCGCCTGATGATGGTGATGATGGCCAATAAAATGTCGCTTGATCCTCTGCCTTTGTTACCTTCGGAAGCACGTATTCAAACTGCTTGATATAATCTCCCTTGAGCAGTGGACTATGTGTCTCTGAAATACCCCAATGATCCCATGCAGACTCTAGTTCATTATTTCCGCACCATAGTCCCAAACTTGCATGGTGACGCAGACGGCGCACATTATCTACTGTTTCCTGACAAATATTCTTTTCAAACTCTTCTGTAAAGTCATAGACATTGCATGCATACATCAGATCCTGCCATACAATCAAACCATATTGATCACACAAATCATAAAATGTATCTGACGGATAATAACCGCCGCCCCATACACGAAGCATGTTATAATTAGCTTTTACACAAGAGCGGATCAATGCCTCTATGCGTTCCTTCGTAATCCATGGATAGATGCAGTCCTCTGGAATATAATCAGCTCCCATTGAGAAAATGTTAACACCATTTATTACAAATGCAAACTCATTTCCCCACTCATCCTTCTTTGTGCTGACTGTAAGTTCACGAAGACCAATAGAATATTCCTTTGAATCAAGCACACACTGATTGTTATCCACCAAAGATACCTGCACCTTATACAGTGGCTGATCCCCAAGCCCATTGCACCACCAAAGCTTTGGCTGCGCTATCAAAATTTCTGCACAGACTGCTTCTTTTATTGTCGGCAAAACAACTTGCTCTAGCTGCACGCCATTTGGATCTGTCAATGTGACTATTACTTTTGTATTCTCTAAATTTGTATCCTGCTCAGGCTTCACCTCCACATTAAGAGAAACTATGTCAGACTGCTCAACTGCTTCAATATATTCCTCTTGAGACAGCTCACCCATCTTCGGACGCTCTTTCCATGTGTGTTTCTGACGAATTACCACATCATCAATTCGGCCTGCATTATAGCACTCCAGATATAAATCTCTCCAGATGCCTATATCTGGCAGCTGTGCACCCCAGTCCCAGCCAAACATAGAATGTGCCTTTCTAATATATTGATTACCTAAATACCTCCCGTTGGTTCAAAAGTAATCTCTTTTCCAGGTGTTGCCTCATGCTCACGGATGTAAGTCAGCGCCGAGTGAAAATAAATGCGAAGATGATTTTCCTTTTGCAGTGCCTCCCTGCAGTCAAAGCGCCAGGTGCGATGCATGTTATCAGCTTTTCCGACTAGCTTCTCATTTACGTAAACATCAGCTAATGTATCAAGTCCCTCGCATACTAATACGCAATGCTTCTTATTTAATTGCTCCTCTGAAATGCAAAAGTCAGTTTCAAAGACATAATCCTTTGCCAGAAGCTCTCTTGCTTCATATTCATTTTCACGGTAATACGGATCCTGCATTTTGCCTGCCTCTAAAAGACCAGACAAAACTGTCCCTGGCACACTCACTGGTGTCCACTCATCGCTGTTTACCTCAGCAAAACGCCAGCCTTCCTGTAAATTAACACGCTCCATCGTCATTCCTCCCAATTATGAATAGTTGCGATTTTTGTAAAAAGGCAGCGATTTCCCAGCATATATCTCTGCGCTGAAAAACCGCTGCTTACACTTATCTGAGTAGTATCAGATTTTAATGATTTTTATAGTAGTTGATCAGGCAGCCATCAAGAATAATCTGTCTCTCATCATCTGTAAGCGGCTTAATCTCCAGCTCAAAACTCTCAAGTGCATTATCCTTGACAGCATAAGCTGTTACCTTCGGCTGCTTTTCCTTAACAGCATCGCGAATACCTGGCACAAAAATATAATCCAGATTTGCAAATGGAAGTTTCTCTGGCTCGAAGATAAATGGAATCATACCCCAGTTAATCAAATTTGAGCGATAACGCTTTGTTGCATACTCCTGTGCAATATTAGCAAGACCGCCAAGTACACGCTGGCAGGATGCTGCTTGCTCTCTCGCAGAACCATCTCCAGCTTTACTGCATAAATTACAGAACCAATTTCTGTCTCGCTTGCCTTTACATCTGGGAACAGCTTATGAATCTCATTAAATGCAGCTGCTACCTCATCATCTGCCTGACATGGACACTTTCCATCCTCACGTGCTTCTTCTGCTGCACGAACCTTTTTAGCACGTCCAACATACTCCGGATCCTTTCTGGAGAGCGTAAACTCAGCAAGACCAAGCGGATTAGAACGGAATGATGATGTTTCACCAGATGGAATCAGTTCATCCGTTGTCGTTACAGGATCGTGGATCTCAGATACAACCTTTAATAAGATATTATCGGTCAGCGGTACCATTGACGGCCAATCCTTGATATTTGGTCCAAACTGAATTTCTACAGATGGATCTGCCTTTCCTACACCATTATAAACACGCTTCTCGTAGATATGACTGTCAAAATAGTACTTTGGCTTTGTAAAGTTCACATCAATATCAGTTGCTGCTGTCAGTCGGCCCTTATTAAGTGCTGTCGCTGCAATTGAACGTGCATCCATAAGTGCAACTGATGCGATCTGTCCGTTGTTGACCTTTGAACCCTCACGATTTGGGAAGTTTCTTGTTGAGTGACGAATTGAAAATGCATTATTTGCCGGAACATCACCTGCACCAAAGCATGGTCCACAGAATGCTGTTCTAACAGTTGCACCAGTTCCATGATCTTTGCAATGCTACCGTTTCTAATTAATTCCATGTAAACAGGCTGAGATGCCGGATATACACTTAATGAGAAACGTCCGTCACCGATGCTCTGTCCATCTAACATATCGGCAACATCACACAGATTCTCAAAACCGCCGCCTGCACATCCTGCGATAACACCCTGATCAACATACATCTTGCCGTCTCTTACCTTGTCACGCAAAGTAAACGGAACTTTATTTCCAAGACTCACTGCTGCACGCTTCTCTACATCAGCCAGAATATCATCAAGATTAGCATTCAGCTCATCAATCGTATATGCATTGCTCGGATGGAATGGCATTGCGATCATCGGACGAACTGCTGACAGATCAACACATACAACACCGTCATAATATGCCACTGCTCCCGGATTTAACTCTCTATACTCCTCCGGACGTCTGTGTATCTCATAGAAATCCTGTACCTTCTCATCCGTCTTCCAGATAGATGACAGACATGTATCTCAGTAGTCATAACATCGACACCTATACGGTAATCAACAGACAAATTGTCAACGCCAGGTCCAACAAACTCCATTACCTTATTTTTTACATAGCCGTTTGCAAATACAGCCTTGATGATTGCCAATGCGATATCCTGCGGGCCAACACCCTTTACAGGCTTTCCTGTCAGATAAATTGCAACAACCTGAGGCATATCAATATCGTAAGTACGGCCAAGAAGCTGCTTTACAAGCTCTGGTCCTCCCTCACCACATGCCATTGTTCCAAGTGCACCATAGCGTGTATGGCTATCAGAACCAAGAATCATCTTGCCACAGCCTGCAAGCATTTCTCTTGCATACTGATGAATAACTGCTAAATGCGGAGGTACATAGACACCGCCGTATTTTTGTGCACAGGAAAGGCCAAACATATGGTCATCCTCGTTGATGGTTCCGCCTACCGCACAAAGACTGTTATGGCAGTTAGTTAAAACATACGGAACTGGAAATTTTTCAAGTCCGCTGGCTCTTGCTGTCTGGATAATTCCAACAAAGGTAATGTCATGTGAAGTAAGACGATCAAACTTCACTTTTAAATGCTCGTCGTCCCCTGATGTGTTATGCGCCTGCAGAATCTTATATGCCATCGTCTGCTTTGCCGCTTCCTCTTTTGAAATTGTACGGCCTGTCTTTGCCGCTACTTGCACTGCCGCATCTGCATTGTCTGCGATCAGTTCTTTTCCGTCAATCAGGTATGCACCACTTTCAAATAATTGAACCATACTGTATGTACTCCATGCTGTCTTGTGCGTATCTAAGCCAGGCAAAAACCTAACTTAAATTCCATTATAGTTTACTATAAAAGATTTTGCAACCTGATACTATTTTAATTTTACTTGTAATTTTCTTACAGATTAGCTATAATGACAGTAATAGTGAAACGTCCTCTAATAGTGAAAGAAAGGAATCAAAAATCATGAAGTTTATCACAATCGGCGAACTTTTAATGCGTCTTTCCCCTCCGGATTATGAGAAGATCCGCACTACCAGCTCTTACGTTGTCAATTTTGGCGGTGCTGAGGCAAATGTTGCTGTCTCTTTAGCAAACCTTGGCGTTGATACTACAGTATTTACTGTCCTTCCTGACAATGATATCGGACGAAGCGCAGTCGCTCCTTAAAGGCAAATGATGTACATACATCCCCTATTATCTTCGGCGGCGAGCGCATGGGCGTTTATTTCCTTGAGGAAGGAATCGGTGTACGTTCCTCTAAAGTAATTTATGACCGCAAGCATTCCGCCTTTGCAGAATATGACTATACTACTGTTGACTTTAAGGCTTTGCTTGAAGGCTATGACTGGCTTCACTTAAGCGGAATCACACCGGCACTTTCTAACAGCTGCCAAATCTTAATCGAAGCTGCAATCTACGCTGCAAGACAGCTCGGCATGACAATCAGCTTTGACTGCAATTACCGCAGTATGCTGTGGAGCTTCGATGAGGCAAGAGATATCATCAGTCGTTACCTTCCATATGTCGATGTGCTTATTGGTATTGAGCCACTTCACTTACAGGATGAAAATGGTCATGATTTAAAGGATGGCATGTCCATGCAGCCTGATTACGAAGAGCAAGACCGCATCTTCCAGGCAATGGCAGACCGCTATCATTTCAAAGCAATTGCAAGACATGTTCGCTACACCCACTCAAGCAGCGAAAACTCTTTAAAGGCTTATCTGTATTATAATGGACAGACATACGAAAGCAAGCTTTTCCGCTTCCAGATTCTTGACCGTGTAGGCGGCGGCGATGCCTTCTCATCTGGCCTTATTTATGCTCTCATGAACAATTATAAGCCAAGAGACGTTGTCAACTTTGCCGTTGCTTCCTCTGTTATGAAGCACTCAATTCACGGTGATACAAATATCACCGATGTTGAGAGTATCCAGAGACTTATGAACCAGAGCTTTGATGTGCAAAGATAAACAAAAGACGCTATAAAAAAGGGAGAAGCTGCGGCTTTTCCCTTTTTTACTATGGATTGAGCCATTGCAAATTATTATGCTTAAAATTATTATAATTTGAAGTATAATAATTTTAAGTATAATATATAACATTGATTTACACTATAGTTTAGAAGGGAGCTTCACCCATGGCAAATTTTATTTATCGACAAAAGGAACAAGAAACACTCTTCTATTTGGCCATAGTAAACCATGCGAGAACCGAATTCCTAGCGTTTCCTACTCCACAGGCAACTATTGACTTTGGAAGAAAAATTTTCTATAATAAGCTTAGAAACCAAGAAACCAAGAAATAGTCATAAAACGAAAACTTTTGCATATAATAAGTGAGGAGGTAACAGGTATGCCCACAACTGTAATGGAAAGAGGAACCACAAAGATGAATCGCAAAGTTCTTAGTATTTCTTCTAAGAGACAGATTACCATTCCCCAAAAATTTTATCAATCTCTTGGCTTTGGAGATGAAGCGGAGTGTATGATACGTGGGGATGAGTTAGTAATCCGACCAATTAAAACGTACTCAGGAGGTGAGTTTGCAGAGCAGATTTTGGCAGAACTTGTTAAAGAAGGATTGTCTGGTGAAGAACTGCTGACAGAATTTAAAAAGCGTCAAGCACATATTCGACCAGCTGCTGAAGCAATGCTTGCGAAAGCTGAAGATATTGCTGCTGGCAAAGCTGAATATGAGACTTATGAAGACGTCTTTGGAACGGAGGATTGATTCATGTTACCAGTTCGATTTAATCCTCCAGCGGCAAAGTACATTAAGAAATTAAAGGATAAAAAGTTAAAACAGCTATACCAGGAAGCTATTGATAAGATTTGTGAAGATTATACGATAGGCGAAACTAAAACAGGTGACTTGTCTGGATTTTACGGCTATGATATTTATTATAACAAAACCAATTATGAACTTGCTTATACCATTGAACGGATAGATGGAGAGTTAGTGGTAATTGTCATGGCAGGAACAAGAGAAAACTTTTACGCCGAATTAAAACGATATATCAAAAATAATTCCATAAAAAACGTGGTCAGGCACGGATAAATGGTTCTTATAACAACTATAATCAATGTGAAAATTACAAAGACTGCCCTTATGAAAAGCAACGCAAAAAAGTGGCGTGTGAAACCGATTGCCCGTTTTTTCACACGCTCTTTTTTTCTTCTAATCATATATCTTAATAAAAATGGAAAAAATGCGTTCCCCAATTTATAATCTTGAACATCGGAGTCTCAAGTTCCTTTTTAGCTTCCTTCAATAGCTGCGGTATATCCAGATGCTGAGGACATTTCTTTGTACAGGCACCACAGCCAACACATTTAGAAGCATTTGTTGTCTCTTTTCTAAATGTCGTCATCTGAATATAGCGCCAGCGCGCATGACTGTCCTCTGACAACTGATTATAGCACTGAAAAAACAGCTGGAATATCTACTCCCTTCGGACATGGGCAGCAATAATTGCATCCTGTACAGCCTACCTTTACACTATTTTTGATATCGTTTTTCACATCCTCAATCAGCTGTCTCTCATCATCGTTCAGGCAACCTGGCAATGCCAGTGATGCAGTTTTACAATTCTCATTTACCATCTCCATTGAATTCATGCCAGATAACACACATGTTACCTGTGGCTGATCGTAAAGCCAACGAAGTGCAAGTGAAGCAGCTGACTCATTCACATCAGACTTTGCAATGCGCTTTTTTGCTGTCTCTGGAAGCATTCCAACAAGGCGACCTCCGCGAAGAGGCTCCATGATAATCACTGGAAGTCCTTTTTCTGCCGCGTATAAAAGACCCTTTTTTCCGGCCTGAATGTTTTCATCCAAATAGTTATACTGAATCTGACAAAAATCCCAATCAAATGCATCTACAACTGGCTTAAAATTCTCGGTATTGCCGTGATAGGAAAACCCGATATTCGAATCTTTCCGCTGTCCATTTTCTCCTTGATCCAATCCTCAAGCCCCATCGCTTTTAAGCGGTTCCAAGAAGCCAAATCATTCAGCATATGCATCAGATAATAATCAATATGATCGGTCTGCAAAAGTTCCAGCTCCTGATTAAAGATTTTTTCTGCCTGCGCAACTGATCTCACCATATACTGCGGAAGCTTCGTTGCGATATAGATCTGATCTCTGCAATTGTTCTCGGCCAGAATGCGTCCAAGCACTTTTTCATTATTTTTATAGACATATGCAGTATCAAAGTAGTTTATACCCTGTCTGATGGCCTCCATCACCTGATCATTTGCCTTTTGAAAATATTCTCCTGTTCCACTTCCCTCAAATCGCATACATCCAAATCCTAATAAAGAGATGTCATTGCCTTTTCTATCCTTTCGATACTGCATTCTGTTTTCCTTTCCTTAATATATGATAAAGCTATTCGTGCCGATCATCTCGTCAAATGTTCATCTTCCACAGCTAGACTTGCATATCTGGCAAATCCTTTGCATCTGACACCTTCGCAATTCAAATTGAAACCAGCGTAATCCAATATCTCTGCTCCACCACACCGTCTTCTTCAAACTCAGACTCCAATACACCACCGTTATTCGTAATTGATTTTGCTGATCCAATATTGGTCTTATCGCAGGTCATTAGCACCTTGTTAATGCCAAGTTCTTTGCATTTTTCAAGAGCCAGACCAATCATCGCTGTCGCATAACCTTTTCTTCTCTCACTCGGACGAATCCCATCGCCAATATGCCCACCACTCTTATAAAGACTTTCGTTTAAATAATGGCGAATATTCACAGCACCGACAAAAATATTGCGGTCGATATCTAAACAAAAATAGACAGAGTCCGGCACAAGACCAGGCTTTTCGCCTTCTTTTGTCTCTAGATTTTCCAAATAGTACTCAAAATCATGGTAATCATTCTTTCTAATTGCATATGGAGAGAAGTCCTTTTCGACTGCCAGCCACTCATCCATCATATCTGTCAGCTGCTTCTTATATTCAACAGTCAGCTTTACTAGTTTAATATTCACTACCATTTTCCTCCAAACTTCAACTCTATTTTTCATGACAGCTCACTTAACGAACCCTTTCCGATACGTCAACTCGAGTCTGCCACTTTTTTCACTACTATAATACAAATGCTATCTTACCGCAAGCCCAAATCGTTGTTCCTAGATGGATAAGTTTGATCTTTATATTATAATTTGGTTTCAAATCATTTTTCATCTTTTATACTCGATAAAATCCCTAATATATCCAATTTTATCTTTATACTAGATAAAATTGTAATATTTGCTTGTTTTATCTAGTATACTAGTGATATGATATACTCACTAGTATATGAAAGGAGCCTCTTTTATGATTAAACGTGAATTATATATGAAACGCATCCGACCATTTATCGGAAGCGATTTAGTCAAGGTTATGACTGGTATCCGTCGCTGTGGAAAATCCGTTATGCTAGAACTAATAAAAGACGAATTAAAAGCATCCGGTGTTGATTCGTCCCAATTTATCTCAATTAACTTTGAGGATATGAGATACACCTACCTGCAAACTGCACAGGCTCTGCATGATGAAATCACAAAGCTTGCTTCTTCCATTGATGGAAAAGTCTACCTTTCTTTGATGAAATTCAAGAAGTAACAGATTGGGAAAAATGCATTAATTCTCTACGAATCACGCTTGACTGCGACGTTTACATTACAGGTTCGAATGCCAAACTGTTGTCCGGCGAACTTGCTACCTATCTTGGTGGCCGATATGTTGAATTTATTATTTATCCTTTTTCATTTGCAGAATTTCTTGAATTGTACCATCTCACTGCACCAGATGAATCAATTTCAAGCTGTTTTCAAAAATATCTTGTATCGGGTGGTATGCCATACTTGTCTAACCTTCGTTATGCCGAGGAACCATCCATTCAATATTTAACAGATCTTTTTAACTCAGTTCAGTTAAAAGATATTGTCAAAAGAAACAAGGTTCGCGATGTTGATCTGTTAGAGCGAATCACAGCTTATATTATTTCAAACATAGGAACACCATTTTCTGCTTCCTCTTTGGTGAAATTCTTAAAAAATGAGAAACGTTCTGTCTCTGCAGATACCATTCTCAATTATTTAAAATATTGTTGTGATGCCTACCTATTTTATCAGGTAAAACGTCAGGATCTTCAAGGAAAACAGCTTTTATCTTCAAATGAAAAGTATTATATCGCAGATCACGGTATTCGAGAAGCCGTCTTCGGCGGCAACATGCGCGATATCAATCTAATTCTTGAAAATATCATTTACATGGAACTACTGCGCCGTGGCTACACCGTCACAGTTGGAAAAGAGGGAAACAAAGAAGTCGATTTCGTATGTGACAAGCGTGGAGAGCGCATCTATATTCAAGTAACCTACCTACTCGCATCACCCGAAACCATTCAGCGTGAATTTGGCGTGTATGATAACATTCGAGACAATTTTCCAAAGTATGTCGTATCTCTCGATGAATTTGATATGAGCAGAAATGGAATCAAGCACCGCAATATTCGCGACTTTCTACTAGAAGATTCTTGGGCATGATTTAGAACACAGGCGCTTTAATCCTCGACCATTCAATGACCGAGTCATTCATCATCTGATACTTGCAATCTTCGAATTGTACTGATATACTGTATCTTATCAGGGGCGCAATCTCCCCTGAGGTCAGTTCACGAAACTCCAGTTTATCCGTGTCTGACTCTAATTGTCAAGAAAGGTGGTTTTAAGATACTTTTATGAAGAAAACACTTGGTATTATCGGTGCCGAGCAGCAGGAAATTGATCTTTTGCTTGAGCATCTTTCACTTGAAAAGACCGTCAAAAAGGCTGGACTGTCTTTCTTTTGCGGTACCATCCATGAGTATCCTGTTGTTATCGTAAAGGCCGGAATCGGAAAGGTGAATGCAGCAGCCTGCACACAGATGTTAATTGATCTGTTTGATGTGAAGATGATTGTAAACACAGGTGCTGCCGGATCCTTAGATTCCCGCATCAATATTGGCGATATTGTTGTCTCCACTGAGGTGATCCAGCATGATCTCGACGTTACAGATCTTGGCTATAAGCCAGGTGATGTTCCAGGTACTGGAAAGGTATTTACCTCTGACAAACTGCTCCATGATCTGGCTGTTTCCTGCAGCCATGAGGCAAATCCAGATGTTACAGTCTATGAGGGCTTAATCCTAACTGGAGACCAGTTTATTTCCGGACAGGAAAAGAAAAATTGGCTTATTGACACCTTCCATGGTCTTTGTGCTGAGATGGAAGGCGGTGCAATTGCCCATGTTGCTTCTTTAAATGAAGTTCCATTTTTGATCATTCGTTCAATCTCCGACAAGGCAGACGGAAGTGCAACTATGGATACACACAGTTTTCCAAGATGGCATCATATCACTCTGCACGCCTCGTTGAAGCATTGATTGAAAAACTGTTGGCACTATAATTATTTTACTTGAATCATCACCCCTACTTGTGCATACTATTTAGCGAAAGGAGTTTTACTATGTCCGTTTTAACTATTACAAAAAGCAATTTTGAAGAAACCGTTTTAAAGTCTGACAAGCCAGTACTGCTTGATTTCTGGGCTTCCTGGTGCGGTCCGTGCCGTATGCAGGGTCCGATTATTGATCAGCTTGCCGCTTCTCATTCCAACGTCGTATTTGGAAAGGTAAATGTAGATGAGGAGCCAGATCTTGCTTCCGAGTATGGCATCACCTCTATCCCAACTCTGATTATCTTTAGAGATGGCAGAGTGATTGATCAGGTAACAGGTGTTACCTCTAAGGCTTCTATTGAGCGGATGCTTGGCCTGTAATCCTGCATTATTTTAAAATAAGATAATAATAGGATTTTTGACTCCCCCGTTTTTTATAAGACGGGGGAGTTCACATGTTTAATTTGAAAGGCTATACATATCTATGAGAAATAAGCACGTTTTACACATGGTTCAGGCAGCACTGATCGCCGCCATGTATGTCGTTTTAACTTGGGTTGCCAATCTTTTAAGACTCGCAAATGGTGTTATTCAGGTTCGATTCTCTGAGGCACTGACCATTTTACCATTTTTTACACCAGCAGCAATTCCAGGACTTTTTGTTGCTGCATCATCAGTAACACCATCACCGGATCTGCAATCTGGGATATTTTGTTTGGCTCACTTGCCACACTGATCGGTGCTTTCTTTACTTATAGCTGCGCCATATCAGCAAATGGCTGGCACCTCTGCCGCCAATTTTAGCCAATATCCTTGTTGTTCCGCAGGTTCTTCGCATCGTCTATGGTGCACCAGACTCCATCTGGTACTTAACAGCTACAGTTGGCATAGGTGAGGTAATCTCCTGCGGCATACTTGGAATGCTTCTTTTGTTTGCACTGCAAAAGAATGCCAATCAGATTTTTCAATCATAATCACAAAAGCCACACTCAGTAAATGGGTGCGGCTTTTTTAATTACATCATTTCTTTTAATTCATCTGGTGTAAAGACATACTTAGAATTGCAGAACTGACAGCAGGTCTCAATATTCTCTCCTGCATCAATCATTTCCTGAATGTCTGATTTTTTAATGCTTGCGATTCCTCGTGCAAAACGCTCCTTACTGCATCCACATTTAAATGAGACAGCCAATCGATCAAGAACAGCAAGTTCCATATCACCAAGAAGCTCCTGCAAAATATCTTCCGGTGTTTTTCCACTGTCGAGCATTGCCGTTACTGAAGATACTTTTGCCAAGCGCTTTTCTAGTGCAGAAATGGTTTCTTCTGATGCATCTGGCATAAGCTGAATAATAAATCCTCCTGCCTGACGTACAGTATTGTCCTTATTCATCAGCACGCCTAATCCAACGCTAGATGGTGTCTGCTCGGAGACAGCAAAATAATATGTCAAATCCTCGGCAATCTCTCCGCTTACAAGATCTGTCTGTCCCACATACGGATCCTTCAGACCAATATCTTTGATTACGCTTAGCACACCCTTTCCAATAGCACCTGCTACATCAAGTTTTCCAATAGAATTTGCCTGAATAAGTACAACCGGATTTTGCGCATATCCCTTTACATGGCCATGAGAATCAGCTGTTACTGTCAAAGAACCAATTGGGCCATCACCCTGAATCTTAACAGTCAGAAGCTCTTTATCTCCCTTCAGCATGCTGCCCATCATACAGCTGCTGTCATTGTGCGTCCTAAAGCTGCGGTAACAACCGGACTTGTATTATGTGCATTTCTTGCATATTCTGTAAGATCTCTTGTGGTTGCGGCAAACGCACGGATCTGACCATTTGCA
>ENA-OQCN01000276-OQCN01000276.1-human-gut-metagenome-genome-assembly--contig:-NODE-276-length-27258-cov-3.377686_pt1 | contig 27258 bp, 30 predicted proteins | sample MGYA00242497_ERZ504576 | MGnify/ENA primary metagenome ERZ504576 (study PRJEB26092, sample SAMD00036296) | human gut metagenome | host: Homo sapiens | study: EMG produced TPA metagenomics assembly of...
ACGTACGTAGCTGTACATCGATGATGCTCAGACGTACGTAGTGTACATCGATCGATGCTCAGACGTACGTAGCTGTACATCGATCGATGCTCAGACGTACGTAGCTGTACATCGATCGATGCTCAGAACGTACGTAGCTGTCTTTCAAAAATGCCGGCATCTGCGGCAGAGATTGCCTGCAATGCAGCATGAGTGCATTTTCCACTTTATCCTTAAACTGTTCGATATGAAAATCAGGAAAATCCCTCTGGATCTGCGGCAGAAAAATCCGTGTCATCGCAGAAACGGATTTCGGTGTTACCGCAAGCTCTTTTGCCTGTTGTTCTAATCCCTCTGTGATGGAATCTGTGCCAAACGCCATGCGGGACAATCTACGCAGTTTTTCCCGCACGATCCGGTATGCCGCATATCCCGCGCCACAGGATATGCAGACAACAAAGACAATCACAAGGAGCGTGACCGTTCCCTTACTCATCGTCTCCTCCAAGTCCCTTCGGGCATCCAAGTGAAAGCCATTTCAGGTAACCATTGATAAAAATATCAATCTTTCCATCCATGACGCTGTCTACATTTCCGGTTTCTACACCGGTTCTGTGATCTTTTACCATCGTATATGGCTGCATAACATAAGAACGGATCTGGTTACCCCAACCGATCTCCGTTACCTCTCCACGGATATCTGCAGCTTTTTCCGCATTTTCCTGCTGCTTTAACAAATACAGTTTTGCCTTCAACATCTGCATTGCCTTATCCTTGTTCTGGAACTGGGAACGCTCATTCTGGCACTGTACCACGATTCCGGTCGGAAGATGCGTAATACGGATTGCGGAAGATGTCTTATTGATATGCTGTCCACCGGCACCACTTGAACGGTAGGTATCGATCCGCAGATCGTCCTCATTGATCTCAACGTCAAGATCTTCCTCGATATCCGGCATGACATCGCAGGATACAAACGAAGTCTGACGCTTACCCGCCGCGTTAAACGGTGAAATTCGCACCAGACGGTGTACACCCTTTTCGGATTTCATATAACCGTATGCATTTTCTCCATTAATCTGGAATGTGATGGATTTAATACCGGCTTCCTCCCCGTCAAGGGAATCTAAAACCTCCACAGAAAATCCTTTGTCCGATGCCCATCTTGTATACATGCGGTAAAGCATTGCCGCCCAGTCACAGGACTCCGTGCCTCCGGCTCCTGCATGCAGTGAGACGATCGCACCATCCGAATCATATTCCCCGGATAACAAAGTCTTGATACGGATACCCTCATAGGTCTTCGTAAATTCATCGAGCATTTCCTGGATCTCCGGGATCAGGGAAGCATCATTTTCCTCATATCCCATCTCGATCAATGTCTCAATATCCTCAAATTCTGTCTTTAAGGATGCATAAGTTGCGACATCATCCTTCATGCTCTTTAATTCTTTCATTTTTTTCTGGGAAACGACCGGATCATCCCAAAAAATTTGGGGCCTCCATTTCCCTTTCTAATTCCTGGATCCGCTGCTCTTTATTAGCCAGGTCAAAGTGAATCCCTCACTTCCTGCAGCGGTTCCCTGTATGTGTTCAGGGTCACTTTAAATTGATCAAGTTCTACCACAGTATCACCTCTTTCTGATATTTAAGATTTGTTTCTATTGTAAAGTATGCGCGCTTTTTGCGCAATGCCTTCTCCCTATTTTTAAGAGAATCGCAAGAAGTAAAAGACCGATCGCGGCTCCTGCCGTATCAATGCAGACATCCGTAAACTGTCCGGAACGCCCCGGGATAAACAGCTGATGAAACTCATCTGTCGATGCATAACAAAAGGCAAATCCAAGTGCCGCGATATAATGCACTTTCTGTCTCATTTCAAATGTTCCTGAAAATGCAAATGCAAGCCATCCTAAAATCGCATATTCTGTCATATGTGCAGCTTTCCGGATGGGATACTCAATGTTTCCTGCAATATTTCCAATCTGGTCTGTCGTCAGTCCCCAGTTAAAAATTTCATCTGTATCTTCGACCAGACGGTAAGAGATCGTACCGCTGATCTCGGAAGATTCCGTCGCCGGCTGATTGGAAAACCAAAATATGATGATCATCCAGCCTGCCAGCATGATTCCCAGAATCAGCCGCATTACTGTTTTATTCATTTTCCGCTTAATTCCTCCGTGAGTACTTCCACTGCTTTCTGGATCTGGTTGTCATATTTCACATCATATTCTGTTCCATCCGGATTGAGATATTCATATTCAAGTTCAATATCCGGATCAATTCCGACTCCATGGATATAATTTCCATTCGGTGTAAAATATTTTGCTGTGGTAAGTTTCACCGCATCTCCGTCCTCAAGCGGGAAGATGGTCTGAACAATTCCTTTTCCGAATGTTGTCGTTCCGATCAGTGTTCCATATTCATAGTCCTTGATTGCTCCGGCTAAAATCTCGGATGCACTTGCACTGTCCCCATTGATAAGAACCGCCAGCGGATACTCCATGTAAGTATCCCCGCTTGATGTATAAGTCTCACGGTGACCATTTTTATCCTCTGTATACACAACCGTACCCTCAGGAAGAATATCATCTAAAATCTGTACAACAGCGGTAACAAGTCCGCCGCCGTTATAGCGCACATCCAGAACAAGCGCTTTCATCCCCTCGCTATCTAATTCTGCCACAGCTTTTTCAAACTGGTCTGCTGTTTCTGTTTCAAAAGAATCGATATGAATATAACCGATGTTATCACCAAGCATCTGGGAAGATACGCTCGGCAGTGTCACATTTTTGCGCTCCACGTCAAAGGACAGATTTTCCCCGGTTGAAGGACGATATACCTCCAAATGTACCGATGTTCCCTCCTCGCCACGGATCAGTTTTACCAGCTCTGTCACTTCCATGCTGGTCGCATCTGTTCCGTCGACCGAAGTGATCACGTCATCTGCAAGCAGTCCGGCTTCATCGGAAGGTGTTCCCTCATATATTTTTGAAATGGATACCACCATGGTATCCGGATCCTGTCTGAGGCCTGCACCAATTCCGTAATACTGTCCGGTAGTGCTCACATGCATCTGTTTGTAATCTTCCTCATTATAATAGACGGAATATTTATCTCCAAGCCCGCTGATCATCCCTTCATACAGTCCATCTTTTAATTCGGTATCATCCACATCATCATAATAATACATATCCGTGTATGCCTTCAGTTCATTGATCTTCTGAACTGTTTTTGTATCCAGTATTGAATCTGTCTTAGCGGTTGCATTCGTTATGTAAATTTTCGTTCCCGTTATTTTAGTGACCACGTTCAGTGCGACAAATCCAACTAAAATCGTTCCTGCAATACCGCAGGCCACACCTTTTGCCATCTGTCCTTTTTTGCTTTTCTTCGGTTCTTCGATTGGCTCTGGCATAATCTCCGGAACCTGCTGCTCATTTTTATTTTCCATATTCTGTCTCCATTCCTGCGCTGTTTTTATGCTGCCGTTTTTGCTGCCGTTTTACACCGCTATTCCCACCTGTTGTGTGACCAGCCGCATTTTTATTTTATATTGCCTTTTATACTACACTCCACATTACTTATCATATCATTCATATGTGAAAATTCGCTGTCCTACTACACAAACCCTACTCTCTTATAAGGATTTGGATGTCAAAAGGTGGTTCACAATTTGACAATCCCAAAATTAAAAGCCACCTTTTGACACCCAAATCCAACCAATTTAAAAAGGACCACCGCGCATTGCGGCAGTCCCAAAAACATCCGCATCATCTGCCCAGATAACTCCACGGGCTGACATAGCTTCCGTTTAATGATACACCAAAGTGTAAATGATTTCCAGTAGAAATACCGGTACTTCCGACCTGTGCGATCGTCTGTCCTGCTGAAACCGTCTGTCCAGGCGAAACAAGAAGTGCAGATGCATGCATATATACGGTATACAATCCGCCGCCATGATCGATCATCACATAGTTACCGGCAGCACTGCTGTAAGCCGCAGTCGTAACCGTTCCATCCGCCGCAGCCACGATCGCAGCGCCTCCGGACGCACCGATGTCAATTCCTTTATGATTGGAAGAAGCGCCTCCCATCGGCGACACACGCGTTCCATAATCACTGGTCACACGCGTACTGCTCGGACACGGCCAGGTAAACACACCTCCGGTATAATGGTTATCCTGTTTACCGGCAGCAGCCTTCTCTGCCTCAATGCGCCTGATCTCGGCAATGATCTCCTCCTGCGCCTGAATCTCCGCAGCATAATAATCCGCGTCGCTCTGTGCAGAATCAATGTTTCCCTCAATTCCGGCAAGTTCCGTCTCCCGCTGCTTCATAAGCGCTGCAACTGAAGCCTTTTCCTGCTCCACAGAGGCTTTCTCCTGCTCCACTTCTTTTTTCATTTCCTCTAACGTGGCATAGTCTTCTTCTAACTGCTGTTCCACGCCGTCAATATAGGCAACCGTTTCCTGATATTCCTTTAGCTTTTTCCGGTCATATTCCTGGATCTGTATGATATACTCAGCAGAATTTAAAAAATCTGAAAAACTTTCCGAATCAAAAAGTGCCTCAAAGTAAGACTCCTGTGCATTCTCATACATAAACTGTATGCGCACTTTCATGTCCGCATACTGCTGCTCTTCCTGCTTTTTTGCATCTTCAAGCTGGTCTTTTGTGTCCTCGATCTGATCCTTCTTCTCTGTCAGCTCCTGATTTTTCTGTGCAAGCTGGTTTTCTAAAGCTGTGATCCGGCTCGAAATATTCATGAGCTGCGTATTCAGATCATTTACTTTTGCCTGCACATCTCCCTTGGACTCTTTTAGCTCGTTTATCGTCTGTTTTGCCTTTTCCAGAGCTTTTTCCAAAGCCGCTTTTTCCTGCTGTGCCTCTTTTAAAGAAGTGGATGTATTTTCACTTTTCTTTGCGCTGCTGTTTTCTGCTGCTGACGTCATCTGCACTGTGGCAGCCATGCCGGTCATCACAATAAGCAATACCGCCGTTATCCTGTGTATCCATTGCCTTTTATTAATTATCATACCTTTAAATGTTTGCGGATCGTAATCCGGCTTCCAATAAATCCAATACCAACACCAAGTAACAGTGCCACAGGAACCAATGTGTGGAATACCTGGTCCACACTTAAAAACTGGATCATATTGCTGATAAATTTAAACTTATCTCCAATATATAATATGATCTTCTCATATAAAACATACAAAATGCCAAGCGGGATCGCCGCTCCGATCAGTCCGATCACAATTCCCTCAACAACAAACGGTGCCCGGACAAAATAATCTGTCGCACCGATCAGTTTCATGATACCGATCTCTTCACGGCGCACGGAAATACCGACTGTAATCGTATTGCTGATCAGGAAGACCGCAACACCGAGCAGGATCAGAATGATACCCGCGGAAATATAACCGATCAGACTGTTAAAATCGGTCAGTGTGTGCGCAACCATCTCCGACTGCTTTACTGAACGGATTCCATCTATAGACTCTAAATAAGTTACCAGCGTACTCTGCATTGATATATCATTCATATAAATGGAATAGCTTGCTGAATTGGCAAGCGGATTATCGCCTGCAAAACTTGAAGCAACATCTTCATTTCCATCAAAATAAACATCTTTAAAACTTTCCCACGCTTCATCTGCAGATGTATATTCGCAATGTGATACCTCAACACGCTGCTTGATCAGATCACCGATTTCCTCAATGCGCTGTTCTGAGATGCCCGCATCAAAAAATACTGTGACTGCAACACCGGATTCCGCATCCTTTACCATCGCCTGGAAGTTGGTCACGATCGAATAGAACAGGCCAAACAGAAAAATACAGGCCGTCATCGTCGCTATGGATGCAAGCGAAAACATTTTATTTTTCCAGATGTTGACAAGTCCCTGTTTAATCGTATAGAAAAAAGTACTAATCCTCATAATCGTAGTCCCCCTCGCGTTTTAATACATCACGCTCAGTCAGGCTGCGGCTGATGGCATTATCGCCTGTCACAATACTGCTGGCTGTATCACTGTCATCCACGATCACACCCTTTTGCATGGTGATGACACGTTTGTTCATGGCTTTTACGATTTCAAGGTTATGTGTAACAACGACAACCGTTGTGCCATTGTTATTGATCTCCTCCATCAGTTTCATGATCTCCCAGGCATTATTGTTATCGAGATTACCGGTCGGCTCATCCGCAAGCAGGATCTTTGGCTTATTGATCAGTGCCCTTGCGATTGCAACTCTCTGCTGCTCACCACCGGATAACTGTTTGGGATAAGAACGATACTTTGCTGCCAGTCCTACCATGGAAAGCATCAGTGTACATTCTTTTTGATGGAACGTGTGGACTCTCCGATGACCTTTTGGGCAAATGCGACATTATCGTAAATATTGCGGTCCTTTAACAAGCGGAAATCCTGAAATACCACGCCGATCTTACGACGGAATTTCGGGATTTGTCTTCGCCTGATCTTATTTAATTTCTGACCGTTTATCGTGATCGTACCCTCCGTCGGTTCAAGTTCCTTCAACAAAAGCTTGATCAGCGTAGATTTTCCAGAACCACTGTCCCCGACGATGAATACAAATTCTCCTTCCTCAATGTTAAGACTCACGTCATTAAGCGCAGGTATTCCCGCGGAGTACGACTTGCTGACATGTTCTAACTTAATCATAGTGCTTCTCCATTTCTAGTAGTCCAATGACTCCATGTACTTCATATATTTTACTACCATAAGTGCGATCTTAAATGTAATAGCATCTTCAAACACACGCAGATCAAGTCCGGTTGCCTTCTGCAGCTTGTCCAGACGATATACCAGCGTGTTACGGTGGATATAAAGCTGTCTGGAAGTCTCTGAAACATTCAGACTGTTCTCAAAGAACTTATTGATCGTTGTAAGTGTCTCCTCATCGAACTCATCCGGTGATTTCCCGTCAAAGATCTCCTTGATAAACATCTTACAGAGCGGGATCGGGAGCTGATAAATCAAACGTCCGATTCCAAGTGTTGAGTAAGCGATGACATCTTTTTCTTCAAAAAAAGATCTTCCCTACGTCAAGTGCCATTCTTGCTTCTTTATAAGAACGTGATACTTCCTTGATCTCTCCGACGATCGTACCATATGCCACATGCACATCGCTGTCCGAATCAGAGCGGAACAGATTCACAATGACCTCTGCGGTCTTATTCATCTCCTCGTATCCTTCATTCTCCCCTACTTCTTTTACAACAATGATATTTTTCTCATCCACTGCTGTGACAAAATCTTTGGTCTTTCCACCGAAAATGCCACGGATGCGCTCCAGTTCATTGCCGTCTTTGTCGCGGTTGGTCTCCACGATAAACACAACACGTCTGACCTCTGTATCGATATGCAGCTTCTTTGCACGGTTATAAATATCAACTAAAAGCAGGTTATCCAAAAGCAGGTTCTTGATAAAGTTGTCTTTATCAAATCTCTCTTTATATGCTACCAGAAGATTCTGGATCTGGAAACTGGCAATTTTACCCACCATATAGACATCATCACTGTCGCCATTGGCAAGCAGGATATATTCTAACTGATGATCGTCAAACACCTTAAAAAACTGATAGCCGTTTACAACCTGGCTGTCTGCAGGAGATTCCACAAATGCAAGCGCCGGCTCCATATATTTGTCTGCTTCCGGAAATGTAGCAGCCAGCACCTTCCCCTCTACATCGATAATGCATAAATCAATGCGGGTAATCCCTTTTAACCCGTCAATCGTATTTTGAAGTATCTGATTTGAAATCATAAGCTCCACTCCTTCTATCTTCGTTTCATTTGAAACACACCCGGCAAATCAGGTTGCTGCAGCTGTCAGCTGTCCGAATGATCCTATGCCACAGTGCATAACCTCCATTGCACGCATGGGCAACTTTCACAATAAAAATATACCCATTGTCCCCACTCAAAAATACCTAGATTCTATTTTAATGCAAAACAGCAAAAAAGAAAGAGGAAATGCATATTTTTTATGCACTTCCTCAATGTATGCTGCTTTTTTCCTATTTTTTACAATGTACATAGTTCACAAAGAAAAAATTTATGACATCTGTTCCTGAAATCCTTCACCGAGCACTTCCCGCGCATCGGAAACGATCACAAACGCATCCGGATCTACTTCCCTTACGATCTCTTTTACCTGCACAATCTCTTTTTTAGATACTACGCAGTAAAGCATACATTTTTCTGCACCGGAATACATGCCCTTTGCCCGAAGTCCTGTAACACCGCGTTCTAACTCCGTCATGATACGTTTTGCCACCTGTTCATAGTGATCCGTAATGATAAATGCTGCTTTTGAGAATTTCAAGCCTTCCATCAGTGCATCTGATACCTTGCTCGTCACAAAGATCGCAACGATCGCATACAATACTGCGTGTATACCAAATACAAATAATCCGGCAACTACGACTGCACCATCTAAAAACTGTATGATCTGCACCACAGAATAATGTTTATAATAATGCTGGATCAGCGTCGCGACCATCTCTGTTCCACCGGTCGTTGATTTTGCAAGCAGTACAAGACCCATTCCGACACCGCCGATACAGCCGCCAAAAATTGCTGCAAGTACATAATCACCATCGGTAAGATCCACAAGCGGCAGTATATAGAGCCAGAGAGAAAGTAACAATGTTCCAACGATCGTTCTCCATATAAAACGTTTCCTTTGATCTTTAAAGCTGCCAAAAAAAGCGGCACATTGAGTACAAGGTTCGTCAGCCATAGAGGAATTCCACCCGGAATCAAATACCCTGTCACATCTTTGATAATGATCGCAAGACCGGTAAAACCTCCTGTTACCATGCTGACCGGATCATACACGCACTGAATACTTACTGCAATAAGTGCGGTTCCCACAAGCATGAGGATATAATCCCAGACCGGAGATCTCTTATAAAAAAAACTTCTGCATACCGAACCTCAGCTTTCATATTTTTCAATACTGTTTTTTAATCTGACACGATGGATCAGATTCCAGAAAAAACCTTTGATTCTCGATCTTTTCCGGTGAACCTCAAATCCGCCGATTCCATACCATAAATTGGCATTGATCTTGTCGCGGTGTTCCACAAGAAAATGTTCCTGTCCCGGAGATGGAATAATTGAAATGATCACATCCGGCGTCGCCGCATTCATTTCATTGATCACACCCTCGAGATCTCCGACACAGTTTTCCGTTGCCGCCGCCCCTGCTAACACCAGTTTCGGGTATTCCTCTCTGAGTTCCTGTGTAAATTCATCAACAGCTCCCTGTGTCTCTCCAATAATAAAAACAGATTTGCGGTTGCGCTCCACACGTTTCAAAAATTCATCTGAAAAATCATTTTCTTCTGTCTCGCGGATCCGCTGCATCGTATCGACTCCAGCCGCCTGCAGAATGCCTTTTTCTCCGATCACTGCCAGATCAAGAGAAGAAATAACCTCTTTTAACACAGGATCTGATTCTGACTCAGTCAGCATCTGCATGGAAACCATCTCAATCACATTTAACATGTTATTATCATACCAGGCTTCCACGCGCATGATTGCTTCCCGCACTGTGTAATTGTCCAGTTGTATTCCAAGAATATCTATTTTCTTAATCATTTTACACCCATATTCATTTCCATATATTAAAAAAATATACGCGAACAGTATATCAAACATGGTGTAATATTTCAAGAAATACTGATCTTAGCTTTTATTTCTGTTCCGAATTTTTCGTTGTTGTAAACAATTTCTTTAAGCAGCTGTACGCAACCAGAACACCTAATATCATAAGAAGAAGTGCAACGATCAGCTGTAATCCATCTACTAAGAATGTTGCGTTGTGTGCCGCAATATTTGCTGCCAGAGCAATTGTTTTCTGTACCAGTGCGGTAAATGTAACTGCTAACATTACAAACATCGGTATGTAAAGTGTCCATCCGGTTCTTCCCGTCGTCTTTAAGAATACAGCCAGTGCGATCAGTACCATAGCAGCAAGCAGCTGGTTCGCAGATCCAAACAGCGGCCATACATTGCTGTATCCGCCAAGTGTCAAAAGATATCCAAAGAATAATGTGATCACAGTTGCAAAATATTTATTTGTCAGTACACGCTGTGCCGGTGTCATCTGTTTCGGATCTGTGCTTTCACCGTAAAACAGTTCCTGGAAAGACATACGTCCGATTCTTGCCACGGAGTCAAGTGAGGTAAGTGCAAGTGCCGATACACACATGGTCATAAATACGGTTGCAACCTGAACCGGTACACCAAGTTTCTCTAAGAACCCTGCAACACCGGAAGAGAAGATTGCAAACGGTGTTCCTTCCGGTTTTGTTCCACCAACTGCGACTGCTCCAACAACGACAAGTGCCACGATACCAAGTAATGACTCCACTACCATTGCACCATAACCGATCATCGGCATATCTTTTTCATTGCTGACCGTCTTTGAGGAAGTTCCGGAAGATACAAGACTGTGGAAACCGGAAACTGCACCACATGCGATCGTTACAAATAATGTCGGGAATAATCCACTTCCATTTACATTGAAACCATTAAATGCATTTAACTGCATCTGCGGATGTGCAACAACAACACCAACAACTGCACCGATGATCATACCGAGCAGCATAAATGTTGTCATGTAATCTCTAGGCTGCATTAAAAGCCACATCGGAAGTACGGATGCAAGGAATAAGTATGCCATGATGATGTAGATCCATGCTGTCTTTGAAGTATAGATTGGAAGTTTCATACCAACTGCAAACATTGCAACCAAAAGAGCGATTGCAACGACCGCTTTGACCCACTCGTTCATTTTTCCAACATGTTTCTGAATCACACCGAAGATAACAGCTACCACGATAAACAGCATGGAAATGGAAGCTGCTGCTGAGTTTGCATAAGCGGTTTCTGCGCTGTCAAGTCCGACACCGTTAAATGTTCCGGCTACCATATCCGTGAATGCTGCGATAACAAGCAGTGTAAACAGCCAGCAGAACAGCATAAACAATTTACGCCCTGTCTTACCGATGTATTTTTCGATGATCATTCCCATCGATTTTCCTTCATTCTTGACAGATGCATACAGTGCGCCAAAATCCTGCACAGCACCAAAGAATAATCCACCGATGATCAGCCACAACAGAACCGGTACCCAGCCAAACACGGATGCCAAGATCGGTCCGGTGACAGGTCCTGCTCCTGCGATGGATGAAAACTGATGTGAAAATACGGTAAATTTTGATGACGGTACATAATCCTGCCCATCCTCATGTGTGTAGGCAGGTGTCTTTGCCTTTGGGTCGATCCCCCATTTTTTTGCAAGCCATCTTCCATACAGCAGATATCCTGCCGAAAGCGCTACAATACCGATTAAAACAATTACTAATCCATTCATAACCATTTACCGTCTGCAGATTGCAGACAACTCCTTTCTTTTTTTCAGATAAACAATTTTCAGTGCAATTTTTTATTCATGACAATAAATTGCTGCTCTGCAAACATTCTATTGTCATAAAGAACAAAGAGTCGCTTGCGACTCTTTCGCGCTCGAGCGGTGCTGTTTACAGCTAACTTCTACTCCGCGAGATGCGCATCCCGCCCGGAGCTTTTTAATTCATAGGATGTAATTTCCTATGAATTAAAAAGCTTTCGTCTTTCTGATGTTCACACATCCAAAAGACGAAAGCCTGTACTTCCGCGATACCACTTTTCTTGCCATGTTTCCATGACCTCTCTGCCCCGTCATATATCTGTCCACTTGTCTTTGTACAAATATCCCTAACAGGTCTCTCTGTAACGGGAGAGTTCCGGTGCCGCTTACTGACCTCATGGCTTTCAGCGTACTGCTCGCAGAGGATATTATCAAAAGATGCATGTCATTTTCCACCTGCCAATGACTCTCTGTGATGCATTGCCTTCCAATAACGGTATTCTGTTCACTGCATTTGTTCTATTTATCTGTATGCCACATAGTTTAACACTCTTTTTTGAAATGTCAACCTCTATTTTTACATTTTCCTTTTTTTAGATATCTTTTCTGAATTGTCAGACATTTTTCTTAATGTTTTCATCTTTTTTCATATTTAAAATGTCAATATGTTTTCCACAGTTTTTCATTTTATTGCAAACTTTATGATTTCTACACAAAACAAACATTCGGTTTTTTTACTATGTAAACCACTCTTTTGGGGATAAAAAATGTGGATAACGTGGATAACTTCGTGTATAACTTTATTTTTCCACGTTTTAAGTGCATTTTAGCAGTGGACAACTTTTGGGATAACTTTTCTTCTTTGTTTATTACTTTTTTGTGCCCCGATATTTTGTGCATGTTGTATATTCTGCAAAGAACAAAAAAACCTTTTTAATTCACAGGACAGAGACTGCTTTTGAGGCTATGAGTGAAAAAGAATAGCTATCGTCCTAAGACGATAGCTATTCTTCATATTTATGAATTAGAAAATTCTTCTTACGCAGATCGGACTTCTGTAATTTACATTAGAGAACTTGATACCGCTAGACGGTGTACTTGCATGAACGATCGTGCCGCCACCGACATAAATAGCAACGTGACCACTGTAGCATACAATATCTCCCGGCTGTGCATTAGAAAGACTTACCTCGTATCCAACACCTCTTAATGCGCTGGAAGAATGTGGAAGTCCTACGCCAAATGCTGCATATACACTCATAACGAAACCGGAGCAGTCTGCCCCGTTTGTCAGACTGGTTCCACCGTATACATAAGGATTACCGATAAACTGTGATGCATAACTTGCAACTGCCTGTCCATTTGAGCTTCCTGCTGACGCATAACTCTTTGAACTTCCGGAGCTCTTTGAAGAAGATGACTTCCTGTCAGCTTTCTTTCTTGCTGCATTTGCTGCTGCATCAGCTGCCTCACGCTCTGCCTCTTCTTTTGCAAGTCTTGCTTTTTCTTCTTCCTTCGACTCTGCCTGTACAAACTCAATGTTGAAATCTACATAATCTTTATGTACCCAGCCGTCACCCTCTTCTGTTGTTACCTTAGCCCAGTCTTCTACAGATTCATCATCAATAACAACCAGATCATCACCAACCGGTACCTGTGTCAGAATGCTTGCATCTGTAGACGGCTCTGTTCTTACATGAAGTGTTGTGGTATTAACTTTAGCATATTTTGTGCTGACTCTTTTTGCCAGTTCTTCATCATTTGGTACTACATATTCACATTTTACATATCCGTCAACATTACCGGACTTGATACGATACCAACCATTATCAGTTGTTTCAAGGATTGTTCCTGCGGAATTGTTATACAGCTTTCCAAGTACCTCGCTGTCCGTATTTGGTTCTGAACGAACATTTACATAATTATCTACCTGCGCGATTGCAATATCTGTATATTCCGAAGCAACAACCGGTGTATCATTCTCACTGACCTGCTCTGCCTGCTCTGCTGCCTTCTGGGCTGCTGCATCATTGCTGTCCGCAAGACACTGTGCCAGTGCCTGTGAAACACCTGCTGCCGGAGTCTGTCCCTCTGCGATCTCAACTGCAGTCACACTTGAAACGCCTGCGACCGGAGCTGCATATGTATTTAATCCAAAACTGCCAATGGATAACGCTCCTGCTAAAAGACAGCCTGTAATTCTTACCATTCTCTTCTTCATTTACGAAAAGCCTCCAACTGAGTTCTCATGTTTTCCACAATAAAAAACAGCTTAACACTGTTTTTATTGTTTGTTACGAATTTGTTACATTTATTACACGATTATTATAACAAAGGCATATTTCCATGTCAACCTGTATTCATCGTGAATTTTACTAAAATATTACATTCCTTTTTATTCAATTTTTCAAATAAAACAGCGAAAAATCATCATATTTCCAGGAAAAGCAGTGTTTTTTTCCGGAAAATCATTGTCTTTTCTCATAAAAAGCTTGTTTTTTATGTTGATTATTGTCATAATAAGGTCACAATTAAGTTTTCAGGAGGTGCAGCATGGATATTTCAGGTATGACACCGGCACTTAGTGCATTACAGTCCTACGACGCAGGTTCTTCCGTCAGCCAGACCAGTCTTTCCTATGCCGTTTCAACCGAATTATTAAGTCAGCAGCTTGATATGACACAGGAGATGGGCACCGCTATGGTTCAGATGATGGAACGTTCCGTAACACCGGGACTTGGCGGAAATATTGACGTCTACATTTAAACAATATATATTCACGGATTATATGTTGTGCCGGCAAAATAGGAAAAATCCCGATACAGATGGAAACATATCCATTTGTACCGGGATTTTTCATGTTAACCTATGGTAACAGATCTGCTTACACAACGTGTAATCCATTGCTTTTTATTTTACAGCGATAGCTTCGATCTCAAGCATGACATCTTTTGGCAGGCGTGCAACTTCCACACAGCTTCTGGATGGAAATGCTCCGTCAAAAAATGTTGCATATACTTCATTGATTGCCCCGAAGTCGTTCATCTCTTTGATAAATACAGTTGTTTTAACAACGTTTGCCATACTGGTTCCAGCTGCTTCTAACAGGTTTGAAAGGTTAGTCAGTGCCTGTTTTGCCTGTGCCACAGAACCTTCCGGGATCTCACCGGTTTCCGGTACGACCGGAATAATACCTGATGTATAAACCATTCCGTTTACTTCGATTGCCTGTGAATAAGGTCCGATTGCTGCCGGAGCCTTGTCTGTGCTGATGACTTTTTTCATAAGATTCTCCTTCTTTCTGTCAATTTTTTCCTATCATAGCATATGCTTTTGAATTAATCAATTTTACGGATCGATTTTTCATTGATCTCAATCCTGCGCTCTTTATAAAGTCTTCCAACCGCTCTCTTAAATGCATTTTTGCTGAGTCCGGTCTCCCTTTTGATGACTTCCGGGGAAGATTTGTCTGTAAACGGAAGCACGCCCGCAAATTCCTCAATAACCTGCATTACCTTTTCGGCATCTGCGTCCATCTGAAGATATGCTTTCTGGCGCATAGTAATATCTAACTTTCCGTCCGGTTTTACATTGGTCACAGTCGCCTCAATGACATCACCGATACGCAGCATACTGTGATCTTCGAAAGCCGGCAGCATCGCAGAGTACTGATCGTCCACTGCTACAAATGTTCCAAAATTATCACTGAACTCATAGACACGGCCATTGACAATATCACCTGTATGATATGGTGATTCTAATGACAGAAGATCATACAAATGCTTCATGCTTGCACACAGACGTCTGCTCTTGTCAATATATAATGTCACTAAGACTTCATCCTCCGGCTGAACCTTAACCGTCATCTCTTTATATGGAAGAAACAGATCTTTTTCCAGTCCCCAGTCAAGAAATGCACCGATCTTTCCAACCTCTTTTACAGTCAGCACCGCAAGACCTCCCAATGTCAGCTTCGGTGTGTTTGTCGTCGCAATGAGCCGGTCCTTAGAATCCTTATAGAGAAACACCCGGAGTTCATCCCCGATCTTCGTTCCTTCCGGCACCTGTTTTTCCGGCAGTAACACGCGGGTTTCATTCTCCATGCGCTCTGCGAGATAAACGCCAAATTCTACTTTTTTATCACAACAAGTTTCTGATATTCACCTAATCGCATTTTTATGATTGCCTTTCTTTTTTCTGAATCTGAAAGCAGATGATGCATATGACGCCCCTTTTTCATCTGCCAAAGTAACTGTAATCTGTTTTTCTTCCATCGTGACAACCGGATACAGCATATCTCCTAACATTGCAGCTTTACGATACTCCGCACGAAGTCCACAGACAAAAACCTGTTCCGGCAGATATTCCTCCGCCACCAGAATGTATTTTCCATTATTCATATGATGGTTTGTATCAATGTAAAAACGGGAAACACGTACCGGTTCCTTTTCGACACTTTTTTGCACTGCCTCATCCGGTAAACTGATCTTACGATCTGCCCATTCTCCCGGTATTTCATCCCTGATCTCCGGTATATAAACTTCTTGCATCCGTTCCGATACCCGTGCCGGGCGTATTTTCTCAGTGTCCATAAATACCCACACCGAGTTTGCCTCTGCAAATATTTCTCCATCTTCTCCCTCAATGCGGAAGTTCCGGTACCCATAAAATCCACGGAATGCATACGGCCATGTACTGACCTTAATATGCTGTCCCATCTGCGGATATCGGTAAACTTTGATTTCCCAGGAAGATAAGATCCATGCCACCTGTTCTTTTGCAAGATAATCCACACCTACTCCAAAATCCTCTGACTCAAACGTACAACAATCCTGCAGATAATCCAATAATGACGGTAACGTCAGTTCCTTTTCACTATTTACTTCACTGTAACGCACACGGTTGCTAAAACTATACATACGATGCCTCGATTCCGGGTATTTGAAACGTCCATAACTGCTTTACTGTTTTTGTTCTTTTGTTATGCTACCACATTTTTCTGAGTTATGGTAGGGATATTCGAAATTTTCTGTCTGTGACCACTGGCTGTTGCGCTCCCCGGTCAAAAAAATAACCTCAGCAGTTCTCACTGCTGAGGTCTCATTAGCAGGGCTACAAGGATTCGAACCTTGAAATGACGGAGTCAGAGTCCGTTGCCTTACCGTTTGGCGATAGCCTTTGTGTTATTTTGTTTTCAGCGTTTCACGCCGTCAACAATAGCTATTATATATGAGTGAAATAAAAATGTCAACTGTTTTTTGAAAAAATTTTAAAAAATTTGCAATTTTCCTTCAACCATTGCATATAATACCATTTCACCCCAGGAAATATCAGCTTTTCCATTGGTTGCCTCGATAATTTCTTTTTCGGTCTGCTCCTGCATCTCAGATGGAACCATGAGAAGCAGCTCCACTTTTTCGGTATAAACGGTGTCGATGAGTGTCAGCCCGTTTTGTGCAACCAGATACTGTAATTTCCCAAGTCCGGTATAATCGGTTCCCACTGACAGTCTGCGTCCTTCCTTTTTATCAATAATGACGCTTGCCGCAAGCCCTTCCTGGACTGATTTCTGATATGCACGCACAAGTCCGCCTGTTCCAAGGAGTACTCCGCCAAAATATCTTGTGACGACCACAGCCACATTGTGGATATCTTCCCGCAGCAATACATCAAGCATCGGTCTTCCCGCTGTCTGTGCCGGTTCCCCGTCATCCGAGCAGCGGCTCATCTCCTGTCTGTCTCCAATGACAAAAGCAGAGCAGTTATGTCTGGCATCCCAGTATTTCTTTTTCATCTCTGCAATAAATGCAACTGCTTCTTCTTCTGAAGAAACCGGACGCACCGTTGCAATAAATCTTGATTTTTTTTCTACAATTTCTGCCTCTCCACCGGAATATACTGTTTTCATACTCATTCCTCTCGTCACAAAACTTTTTATATTTTATCAGTCAGATATTTCTACATATAAATAGGTATATTTTCATCTCTGATTCTTCGCGTGTTCCTATGGTATCATGTTTTTTTTGAAATTCAATTCTTAAAAATAAATGAAGAACACCTGTATTTTCAGTTTTTCCTTTATTCCGACACATTTCTTTGCTATAATATGAAGATGGTTCATTTTGATTATAAAAAGGATTATAATTTCATACCTTATTTTTATTACAAAAAAGGAGACCTAACATGAATTATGGAAAGAAAAGTACGCAAAAGCGCGAAAAAGAATTAACTTCCAAAAGTACCATGATTCGCAAAAAGTTTTATGTGATTTTTTGTAAGTCGCTGCTTGTATGTGTATTTGCCGTCATGGTAATCGGCGCCTGCTCCGGTGTTGGAGTCATTCGCGGAATCATCGCCTCAGCTCCAACGATCGATGATATTGTTGCCACTCCTACCGGTTTCTTATCCACGGTTTTAGATGCAAATGGCAACCAGACTGCCACATTGGTTGCATCGGGTTCTAACCGGCGCGCCGTTACGATCGATGAGATACCAAAGAATCTGCAGCATGCATTCGTTGCCATCGAAGACGAACGTTTTTACGAGCACAACGGTATCGATGTAACAGGTATCATTCGTGCCGGCGTAAAAGGTGTCGCATCCGGTTTTCATTTCTCGGAGGGTGCCAGTACCATCACGCAGCAGCTTTTGAAAAATACCGTCTTTACCAGTTGGACAAGCGAATCTTCCATGGCTGACAAGTTTGAACGAAAGTTCCAGGAGCAGTATCTCGCCCTGCAGTTAGAAAAAGTAGTGGACAAGGACTGGATTCTGGAAAATTATCTGAATGCGATCAACCTCGGACAAAATACTTTAGGTGTCGGTGTCGCCTCGGAACGTTATTTTGGCAAAGACGTTTCTGATCTTACTTTATCAGAATGTGCAGTCTTAGCCGCCATTACCCAGAATCCTTCCAAATATAACCCGATTACCAATCCGCAGGAAAATTCCAAGCGCCGCATGAAAGTGCTTAACAACATGAAAGACCAGGGTTATATCTCGCAGGAAGAATACGATGAAGCTGTTGCAGACAATGTTTACGACCGCATCCAGCTCGTCAACATTGAATCTGAAACCAACAGCATTAATTCTTATTTTGTTGATGAACTGACAGATCAGGTCATCCAGGATCTGGTGGAGCAGAAAGGCTACACTGAGACGCAGGCTTACAAAGCACTTTATCAAGGTGGACTTACGATCTACTCTACACAGGATCCGGAAATTCAGGCGATCTGTGATGATGAAGTGAATAATCTGGACAATTATCCGACTGCGCCGAAAGTATCGTTTTCCTATCGTTTATCTGTCCGCTCTGCCGACGGTTCCATATCGAATTACAGTGAACAGACGATGCTTTCCTATTATCAGTCTTCCAACAAGAGTTTTTCGATCAACTTTAACTCCGAAGAAGAGGCAGCTGCTGCAATTGAACAGTACAAAACTGACATCATGAAAGACGGTGATACGATCGTAAATGGAAGTGAAACCGTTACCTACACGCTTCAGCCGCAGGCAGCTCTTACGATCATTGATCAGAGTACCGGAAATGTCAAAGCATTAGTCGGCGGACGTGGAGACAAAACCGCCAACAAGACTTTAAACCGTGCAGCAGATACCACAAGACAGCCGGGATCTACTTTTAAGATCATTGCCGCATATGCGCCAGCACTCGATGCCGGTGGTCTTACCCTTGCCTCCGTTCAGGATGATGCACCATACAATTACGGCAGTGGTCAGGGTGGTGCCGTTAACAACTATGACAACCGTTATCGCGGTTTCACAACACTGCGTGAGGCAATCACTAACTCCATCAATATCGTTACCGTAAAAACGTTAGCACAGATTGGTCCATCCCTCGGATATGATTATATCTGCGATTTCGGCATCACAACCGTCGGTCTGGATGAGAGTTCCAATGAGACTTTAGCACTTGGCGGTCTGACACATGGTGTTACCAACTTAGAGCTTACGGCTGCTTATGCAACGATCGCCAACAGTGGGACTTACATCAAGCCAAAATTCTACACTAAAATTTTAGATCATGATGGAAATGTACTGATCGACAATACTGAACCTGTCTCACACACCGTCTTAAAAGACACTACCGCATGGCTTTTAACCGATGCCATGAAAGACGTTATGACTCAGGGAACCGGTACCCCGGCTTACTTTGGAAGCTCTATGGCCCAGGCCGGAAAATCCGGTACAACAACCAAAAACCGTGATGCATTGTTTGCCGGCTTCACACCATATTATACCTGTGTTGTATGGGGTGGATTTGATGATAACTCGCCACAATCCGGCGGTCAGACCACTTATCCAAAGAAAATCTGGAAAGCGGTTATGAGCCGCATCCACGAAAATCTGGAATATCAGGATTTCACAAAGCCATCCGGGATCGTTACAGCCCAGGTCTGCAAAGAATCCGGAAAGCTTGCGATCGCCGGTGTCTGTGATGCGGATCCACGCGGCAGCCAGGTCTATACCGAATATTTTGCGGAAGGTACACAGCCGACTGAATACTGTGACCATCATATCGTTGCAAATATCTGCAATGCTTCCGGTCAGCTTGCCGGTGGTTACTGCCCGACAGATTCCATTTCCTCACGGGTATTCGTTATTGGCGGAACGGTTGGAACAGAGGATACTCCATATCTTCTGACGGATGATTTTAAGAATAATACCTGTACAATGCACAACGAAGGAAATTCCACCTACCAGGGAACTTCTGCTTTCTCCGCAGTTCCAGGTGTAAATAATGATACTTCCGGCGGCACACAGGCTCCTGCCGACAATACCCAGCAGACACAGCCGCCTGCTAATAATTCCGGTGGGGATAATTCTGATAGCACTCCTGCCGATACCGGCGGTACAGATAATTCCGGCGGAGGCAGTTCTGATAATACTCCTGCCGATACCGGTGGTACGGATAATTCCAGCGGAGACAACAACTCCGACGGAAATGGCGGATGATCACTCATAAAACAGAAAAATACCGGGGCTCCTTTTCATGGAACTCCGGTATTTTCTGTTTAGTAAACTAAAAACCTTTCGTCTATTTTTTTGTGGCAATTAGGACAATAACAAACCTTTTTTATTTTTCGTTTCCAGGTCGCTTTCATTCCCAATTTCTCATAACAAAACGGGCATCTGTTTCTGAAATATTCAGGTTCCTGAATTATTTTACCTTGTTTCATCTTTTTCCCTTTTCTATTAGGCTCCTGCCTTAAGTCTAAGCGACACTTTACCTGTTTCAACTTCTACATTATATCCTCTAAATATTCCAATAATGGTAGCTATTCCTAATATACTTATTACATAAATTGCGACATTAGCTTCTGCTGCCTCTACAACTCCTCCTGCAGTTAATGCACTAACAGTTAATACGCCACCTCCCGGCACTGCTGCTAACGATGTTAGTAATGCTATGATTGCAGCGATTTTTACCGATGAAAGTTTCCCCATCCATTTCATCTTCTTTGCCAGATCCCCCTGAACTTCAATATATGGCTCCTTACGTTTAATTGCTGTCTTTAATTCTTCTTTTGAACTGACCACAACTTTATTGATACTATTTTTCTTTTTTCCAAACATAATTTTCCATCTCCCATAAAGTATATTTTTATTACACCTATCCCTTTTTATTTTCACTATGTTCTTTGCGGATTGTTCCTATCCTTTTATCGGATCTGGTATCCCGTCCATTACTATTACGAAAAGTTCCCGGCGGAAGTCCATGTTTCTTTTCAAATGTACCTACCGTACAGTCACTTCTTGTTTTTCTCGTTTTTTTATCAGCCATATTACACCTTTCCCTTACTTCATTCTTTTTTAAATCTTACATCTTGAAATGAACCTTTTAACTCACTGGCAACTTCTACAATATTTTCCGGATCTTCACCTTGTGACATTCTGAAAAAGTCATCAGCTACTACCCATCCTAAAAATTCCGTTAATGCCGCAGCCGTAGATCCACTTATAATTCCACCTATTAACGTGCCAACTCCCGGAATCATTTTTAACAATCCTGAAGCAACGGAACGTCCCGCTTGTTGTGTTAATGCAACTCCAGCAATTGATTTTGCCGCTGCTTCTGACAAAGAGATATCGAATAAGTCACCTATTTTTATAATCATACCTATCTGTGCTACTGTGATAGGTATTGCATCAGACATTGGTATCGGTATAAGTCCTGCCACTGCCGATGCACCAGTCGCTGAATGAATGATTATATTGCATTTCCTTTTCAATTCTTTTGGCATGTTCACTTTTGATTTGCTCATATTTCTTCCTCCCTCGTTTTGCCTTATATAAAATCTAAAATTTTATACAATCTCATCTTTTGCTTCCCTCAATATCTGCCTCACCCTGCTCTCTGAATACCCGTATTTTCTTGCCAGGCATGTACATTTTTCCCATTATACTCGGAACAGATTTGCTGCATTATGTACGTCTTCGAATAAAACTTTAGCGGAAACATTAACTGTAATCCTTTAAAATGACTATATATTTTATAAGCATTTTCAACGCCAACCGTTTCAGCCAGGTCCTTATATACTCCAGCCAGATCTTCCGAAGTAACTTCCGTCATACTTTCCAAGCATATCACCTCGCATGTAAAATATTTCTTTCATTATATTGGGTTTGCATTGCAAATTACAGTTATAGATTGCATTGCAATTTCTACTTGCAAATTACAATTTCAGGTAAAGCAGTTTTAAACCGTAACGGGTTCAAACTGCCACTACTGTAACCTGGGGTATCGCTTATTTTTATTATTTCTGTTTTTCCTGCAACTTACTGCGCACCATTTTTTTGAATTTTCCATAAAACCCATACCAATAATCATACTGATAAAAGGTGTCTGCCGTCTTATCATAGATCCATATGTTTCTTCTCAGGCTGTGTCCGCCCTGGCTGGAGCAGGAGCGCATCTGATAGTTTCCATCTTTTGTATAAATCATTTTATCAAAAAGGATTCCTCTTTTTATGACTTTCCAGATCTGTTTGTACTCTTCTTCTGTCTCCGCATTTTTGTATAAAAATGCTGATCTACCAGATCCGCCATCTCTTCACGGCTTACGTGGATTGTATTTAATTTTCCTTTGCTTACCTTACTCACCAGTTTATCTTCGATTGTCTGCTTCATAATCTGTTTACTCCTTCTTTTCTGTTATCTTGCGATTGCTCTTATTCCCAATCCCGAATCTATTTGAAAAAAATGCATTTTAAAATCGCAATCGGAATCAGTATCCAGCCAAACATCATTCCTATTAAAAATTTTTTCATGTAATGCACATAAGCGGAAGAGTAAAATACAACTTTTCCCTCATACAATACCTTGTTTGTTGCCCAGTAGGATGCTGCCGCATAAATGATTAAAAGAACTGTTTCCATGACGTATGCCCTCTCTTTTCTTAAAGACTTGTTTTTGTTTACAGGCTCATTTTACCAAACCGGCTATTTTTACTTGTAAGAGTGATTAAAAAACTGCCACACCGGGTTGTCCGATGTGGCAGTTTTATTTTTGCCTTATGTCATGTTTAAATTCAAAATCCTTATACTGATACTTTTCTGCTATTTTTTGCAGCAAAAGCAAAACTCTCTCCTGGTCATAAGCCGTATCCTCCAAAAATTCCTGCAAATGCCTTTTCGCTCTATGATCGAATTGGTTACATCTGAATCGTATTCTTTTCCAATAACTGCTGCAGTACCACGCACAACTGTCCGATCCCGTCTTGCCTGTCTGTCAGGATTTTGGAATCTGTTTTTTTTCAAGCAGGATATACAAGGCTGCTAAATATATCCGGATTGTTTCATTTATATTTGCTATATCCTCATATTTAAATGCAATATAATCTATATCCCAATAGTGATCCGTTGTATCCTCTTTGACATTTTTTTCTAAAATATGCGCAGCTGTCTTATCGTACAACAGCGCAAGATTCTGTTCTGCTGTCTCTAATTTTCCATTATCAATCTCTAATGTGACAAGATCATGCTGCATGCTCGAATAGTCCGTCCAGAACTCGCTGGCTTCTATCTTTTCCCATGTTTTTTCTGCTATTTTGATTGCTTCTTTAAGACACTCTTCTTCCTTTTCTCCATCTTCTATATAGCTATACTGATTTGCAGCCTCCTTCCATATCTCAATCTGTTCTTCCGGTGTATATTTTTTTTGCGCGATCTGTTTTTCTGCTAACAGTCTGTAGTTACACATTTTCCTGATCTGCGTGATCTGCTCATAATCAAAATTCCCCTCATTCATAAGCTCTTCCCTTGTTTTATAAATAAGGCTTTGAAGAAACGCATCATTCAGATCGTATTTATTGTATATATCCTGTGCCTGGTTGCATAGCTCTAACCCTTCCTTTATATTTTTGCAACGATATTCCTTCGAAAGTTCCGCCAGCCTTATCAGGCAGATGATCTGATTCTTTTCAAAATGGTTCTTTCCCTCATATTTTTTTATGACATTCCAGAGAATTGTTTTTCTGATATTATTTTTTCCATATTCACGGACTCTGTCTATTACAGATAAAACCTCCTCCATGGAAGAGGTTTCTTTCTGTATATATTCCACAAGAAAATCACCGCAATGTTCCTCAATTTCATTTGTTCCAAGCATCTTATAATATTTCAGACATTCTTTCCACAACTGCGTTTTTTCTGTCTTATTCTCTTCAATGGAATACAGAAAATAGCAGACAGCAAGCATATATCCGGTATCATACGCATTTTCCGGTGCAGGATCCATCCTTTGCTTTAATTGAATGGCATACTGTCTGGCTTTTTGCAATTTCTGGTGTTCTTTTAATATTCCAATCAGCTCTATGCAGATATCTTCCGATTCTGTATCAGAAAAAGCTCCTTCTAATGTCTGAATGGCAGAATCTATATCACCTTTTTTCCGGTAAATTTCTGCAATACTTTTCGCTGCATATTCCCGGCTTTCCGGAATACATATTCCTTCCATCGTCGCAAAATCTTCCTCGTATACTTTCTGATAACACGCGATCGCTTCCTGCTCTTTTCCGTTATTTTCATATTCTTCTGCCAGTTCTGCATAAGACATATTGTTTCCATCATCAATTTCATGGAAAGATGTATCTTCTCTTAACTGGTTTAAAAGTTCCTGATACTGGTAGCCTTTTTTCAGATTCAGGCGAAATTCTCCCCGGTAAGTCAGACCAGGATCTTTCGAATAATAATCTCTTATTTTTTGATATGCTTTTTCTTTTTCCTTTGGCATATAGGAAGTCAATGGCATTTGTTCCATTACCAGATCAAATAATTGACTGATTTTTTCATAAAGATTTTCCATCTGTGGAATCGGTACATCTGCCGCACACCATTCCACACGGTCATCTAACATGTCGGAAGTCTCACTTGCCATTTCAAAATATTCCCTTACCAGATAATCCGGATTTTCTGAACTTTTTCTGCAATATGCTGCTGCACTATCCAGATGTCCGGCCATCTCATCTAACTTTTGCATTGCACTTTCCGGATAATCTGTGGCAGACCAGTCAATTTCAATACTGTCATTCACCATTTTGATCCGTTTCCTCTCAATCCTTTGCAACAGATCATACGCCTCTGTATCTCCTTGCCCGAGACAGATTTTTTCTGCCTCTTGAAGTTTTTCCTCATCTCCTGCTCTAAAGCAAAGCCATGCATAAGACATGTTATTTCCGGTAAGGCGTTTTATAAAAATCGCAGCCATTTTCTCCCGGATATCATGTTGTGCATAAACTTCCGGCTCTACTGACAGATATTCATTCATCCCGGCAACAATGTGTCTGCAATTATCCGCATCAGGCACTAATTCATGGTAAATCAGATCCTGTATCACCTGGTGCAGCGATATTTTTCCGGTAACTTTGTTCCATATAACCCAGCCATTTTGAATAAAACCGTCGAGTTTTTCTGCGGTTTCTTTGATTCCACATAATAATATTTCAAATTGTGACCGGCTAATACGGATTCCATCAAACAGGGAAAGGCTTGCAATAATTTCTCTTTCTATGACATCAAACCCGGAAATATCAAACAGAATCTTTAAATGGCTGTTTACACTCTCAGAGCGGAGTTCCTGTCTTTTCTCTGTCTGATTTGGACTTCTTGTGTGTTCGTAACTCCGTCTTTTTCCAAAAATTTCTGATAGAGTATTTCCGGAGAAATCTCTGTGTTTCTCAGATATTTTGCAATCAGTTCCACGGTCATCGTATGATGTTCCACATATTCGATTAACTGCCGGACTGCTTCGACTTCTTTTTCCGTATAAGGAATGGAAGTATAAGTATAAAACAGATTTAAGATTTCCTGAATATCTTTGATCCGGTCAACATTGATCTGCTCATAATTATAATCTCTGAAATCTTTTCTTGTCGTAATGATAAATTTACAGGGACAGGCGAACAGGTTTCTAAATCTTCATCTGCATCTACGTCAAAATTATCAATAATAATCAGATCTTTTGGCGTTGCAGCCTGTTTTAAAACTTCGATCTTTCTTTTAAAATAATCCCGCTCTGTCTCATCTTCTTCACGGCTGATCTGGTTGATTCCAATTTCATCCCGCACAAGTGACTCTATATTTTTCTCATATACTGCGAAAACAACGGTATCATACTGCGCCCGGTGCCGGTATGCATACTGTTTTGCAAGTTCTGTCTTGCCAATCCTCCAATTCCGGAAAGGAATACAAGCTGATTCTTTGCAAGAAGCTCGTTGATTTCTTCTAAATCATCCTCCTTCCAACAAAACAGGCAGAATTATACTGGAATGAATCCAGCAGATATACATCATTGATGTCTGCTAACTTTATCAGTTCGTCAAGCGCATCGATTACCTTCTGCATCTCATGCCATCTCGGTGCCGTCGCAATAGACAATGTCTTTTTCAAAAATAAATCTAACATTTTATAAAGCTTCGGCTGATATTTTTCGCTTCCATACCGCATTTTTTCAAATGAATAGCTGCTCGCGATTCTGCAGTCAGCCTCACACGGTTTTCTTACAAAAAGTTTAAAAAACAGCATAGCACCAATGGAATATACATCGGAATGAAATCCTATTTTTTTGATTTTTCCCTGCATCTGTTCCGGCGCAGAAAATCCATCCGAATAAGGGATTCCTGCATTTTTCTGTAATTCCCCGATTGCAGTTACGGAATCAAAATCAAATAGAATTACATGCTCCGGTGTTTCCGGCAAAATCAGCACATTTTCCGGCTTTATATCCAGATGAAGATATCCCTTCTGATGATATTTCAGAATAATCTGCGCAAGACTTTTCATATGCCGGAAAAGTTCCTGCAATGACTGATCCTCATAATACCTGTAATCAATTCCTTCATCCATTGGCAGCAGGATATAAACTGTGTGATTACAGGAAATCACATCGACCGCATTGACGGTAGAGTTCGTCAGCCCTAACGTATTTCTGATATCCGTATTTCTTTTATACGCATCTGTAAAGCGATTTTTTGCTTTTTCAAATTTTTCTGGATTTCCAGAAGGCAACAGCTCTCCGGTAGCAGCTCTGGTCAGTTGGATGTATGCCGGATAACACTCCCGGACTCTTATTTTGTGTTTTATCTGCATCTGATCCCAGTAAATGGCATCATATACAATACATCCGGCGCCTCTCCCTGCTTCGTCTGCAATCCGGATTTCTTTGGTTTTCTGAAATTTTCATTTCATATCCATTGCTCAGTGCAATTCTCATATCCCGCATTTTTATCCTCATTGATTATAAAAAAATAATTTCTCTGTAACTATCAGATTAACTGTTTCCCGTTTATTATAACGATATTGCTCTGCA
>ENA-OQCN01000277-OQCN01000277.1-human-gut-metagenome-genome-assembly--contig:-NODE-277-length-27254-cov-4.467578_pt1 | contig 27254 bp, 28 predicted proteins | sample MGYA00242497_ERZ504576 | MGnify/ENA primary metagenome ERZ504576 (study PRJEB26092, sample SAMD00036296) | human gut metagenome | host: Homo sapiens | study: EMG produced TPA metagenomics assembly of...
GAAATAAACTTGCTACCTGTCGTTTTCTCATCATAAAGGGGGAATCTATATGCGTGCTTTTTCTCCGAAAAAAACCGTTCTGCAGGATATGCCCGTGACAGAATGAAACTTCTTCTTGTTTCTGAACGCATAGACTGCTCTCCACAGATGATGAAACTTTTACGCAATGATCTTATTCATGCGGTAAAAAAATACGTTGTTATTGATGAAAAAAGGGTGACGATACAGATTTCTCAGGAACCACCTGTTCTGCATGCAGTCATACCTGTACTTAAGAAAAGGGATGCATAATTTATGATTAAACAGTATAAGCTGCGGTTTTATAATTTCCGTCTGGTAGTATTCCTGCTGGCGATCAGCTTTATCGGCATTCAGCTTGTCGGAACAGCTGCTGATTATCTCCGCACCCGTCAGCTTCTGGGTGTGATCATCGGCGTAGTTCTTATGCTGATCCTTTCGCTGATGGATTATTCCTGGCTTTTGAACTTTCAGTGGATCATGTATGGATTCAACATTGTAATGCTTCTTGCAGTACGTTTTTTTGGATCAAGTGCCAATGGTGCTGCAAGATGGGTTGATCTGGGATTTATCCGTTTCCAGCCTACTGAGCTGTCCAAGATCATCATTATCCTGTTTTTTGCAATTTTTTATGGATCATGAGGAAGATCTTAATACTTTAAGAACACTTGTAAAGTCAGCTGTTCTCCTTGTGATACCGTTAATGCTGATCTATGTGCAGCCAGATATGAAGAATACCATTACTGTAACGATCTTGTTCTGTATTCTGATCTATATCGCAGGATTAAGTTATAAGATCATCGGAGGTGTAGCATTGATCGCAATTCCTCTTGCGATCATTTTTCTCTCCATTGTTGTTCAACCGGATCAGAAGCTGATACAGGATTACCAGCGAAACCGTATTATGTCCTTTCTCTATCCGGAAAATGAGGAATATGCAGATGACATTGAACAGCAGAACAACTCCAAGACAGCCATTGCTTCCGGTGAGCTTGTAGGCCGTGTGTTTGGCAATAATACGAGTGTCACTTCTGTTAATGACGGAAACTTTGTTTCTGAGAACCAGACAGATTTTATCTTCGCAGTAGCAGGAGAGCAGTATGGCTTTTTCGGCTGTACATGCATTGTACTTCTTCTGTTCCTGATCACTTTTGAGTGTATCCGCATGAGTCTCAGGGCGAAGGATCTTGCCGGAAAGATCATATGCTGTGGTGTAGGAAGTATTGTCTCTATACAGAGTTTTATCAATATCTGTGTTGCTACCGGCCTTGCACCGAATACCGGAACACCGCTGCCTTTTGTAAGTTATGGACTTACTTCTCTGGTCAGTCTTTTTATGGGTATGGGACTTGTTCTCAACGTTGGACTCCAGAGCAGTACATATAATAAAGAATTACAAAAGAAAGAGCAGAAAAAGGATGCCTACTTTCGGAAAGAGGAATATTTATGACACGTAAAGAACCTGTAAAAAACAGTGCCAGGCCGGCAAACCGCTCCGGCCGTACAGCTTCCGGAACTCCACGTAGCGCTGTTTCCGGTACTCAAACTCCCCGTCAGCCTTCATCTTCCAAACGGAAAGCACAGGCGGCCAGGCTTCGCAGAATGCGCAGAAAAAGGATTCGCAACACTATTTTGCTGGTACTTCTTCTTGTGGTATTATGCGGTGCAGGCGGATTGGGAGTTTACAAATTAAGAGGAGGACTTTTCTCTTCCCCTGCGAATGCCTTTAATGCGTTTTCTGAATTTGATAATACACTGATTTCAAAAGAAGACCAACGTGCAGAAGGATTTGCCCAGAATCTTTGTGTTGTCACTAAAGATGTTGATCTGGATTCGGTCAGTCTGGATGATAATCAGGCCGGAGTTCTTCTGAACCTTAATGACAAAAAAGTTCTTTATGCCAAAGGGGCATATAACAAGGTGTATCCTGCCAGTATCACTAAGATCATGACTGCAATGTTAGCCCTGAAATATGGCAACATGGATGATACTGTAACAATTTCCCAGGAAAATGTCACTCTGGAATCAGGTTCTCAGGTGGCAGGTTTTCAGGCAGGAGATCAGGTCACAATGGATCAGCTTCTTCACTGCCTTCTTGTTTATTCTGCTAATGATGCAGCTTCTGCCATTGCAGAACATGTAGGCGGAACAACTGATAAATTCGTGGAAATGATGAATTCTTTTGCTGCAGAGCTTGGCTGTACAGGTACTCATTTTACCAATCCTCATGGTCTGCAGGATGAGAATCATTACACAACACCTTATGATATTTATCTGATGCTGAAAGAAGCACTGAATTATCCGGAATTTACTGATATCACACAGATGTCGTCTTACACAGTTACTTACAAACACTCAGATGGTTCCGATGCAAGTGCCACTTTACCGGCGACAGATCATTATCTTACCGGAGAGGCCACTGCTCCGAAAGATGTCACAATTTTGGGTGGAAAAACAGGAACAACCGATAAAGCAGGAAACTGTCTGGCTCTGTTAAGTCAGAATGCTTACGGAAAACCATTTATTTCTATTGTTATGGGTGCCTCTTCCAAAGATGTCCTGTATCAGGAAATGACCTCATTGCTTCAGAATATCAATTCATAAGTAAATACAACAGATAGCTGAATGGATAGTCACAATTCACTCAACTGTCTGTTAATTTATAAAAAAGAGCAGATTCTGTATCACAATATAATGTGATACAGAATCTGCTCTTTTTTTTCCTGCTTTGTATATTTTTAATATATTTCTACTGTATCATCATCTCCGGTATCATTTCCAAGATCTGAATCAGATGTATCACCTGTATCAGAACTATCATCGATCACATCACCAGTTCCGCTATCTGTATTATCAGATGGATCATCAGAAGGAGTCACATCAGTTACTTCATCATCTCCATTGTCACCATTATCGGATGAATCTGTATTGTAATCGCTGTTATCAGCCGTATCACCTGAATTATCATTAGAGTAATTATTATCAGTATCGGAATCTCCATTATCTCCGCTGCCATCAGAGTACGAATTATCTGCCTCACTGTCATAGCTGTCTTCCGTATAAATTGGAAAATAATCATCATTTCCGGTATCTGCAGAACCCTGTCCCTGAGAAGTTGAATCTGTAGCAGGCTGTGCTGCGTTATTATCCGGAATCGCTGTAAGATGAGAGGTTGTTCCATCTTTCGGAACAACAATATAAATTCCCAGCATGACAATACATAGTGCCATAGCCAGACCGGCAATCTTCATTTCTTCCATATGCTTCATAGCCATTATCTCCTGTCGTTTTTTTGTATTATAGCACAGAACAGAACAGATTTGTAAAAACAGAATCTATTTATTTTGCTTTTTCATAATAGACATGTTTCTTTTCAGTGTTTATAATAAAATACATAAATCACGCGAACCAATAATTATCATATAAAAGGTAACTTACAGAAAGGAGCATTTCCTATTATGAGCGATTGTATTACCACTTACACAGGCAGACATTTTGATCCTCTTCATCCAGAAGAAGCACTTATCTGTATAGAAGACATTGCACATGCCCTTTCCCTTATCTGTCGCGGCAACGGCCATGTAAAAAGCTTTTTCTCCGTAGGACAGCATTGTATCCTCTGTGCCAGAGAAGCAGCTGCCCGCAACTATTCCAGCCGCCTGATTCTTGCTGCACTTCTTCATGATGCCAGTGAATGCTACATGTCAGATGTCCCAAGACCTTTCAAAAAAAGTCTCACGGATTATCTGAAACAGGAAGAAAAACTTCTTAAAGTTATTTACCGAAAGTATCTGGGTTCCGCTCTTTCTCTGGAAGAGGACATGAAACTGAAATCCATAGATAACGACCTTCTCTGGTATGACCTGAAATATCTTCTTGGTGAGACTCCAGCAGAACCGAAACCTGCGATCATATCCCAGTTGACTATACAGTACTGCCGTTCAAAACAGTGGAAGAGGAGTATTTGAAGCTTTTCAGACAGCTTTCTTCTCAGATTTGGCAGTAGTTATGACAGAAACTTATAAAAACAAAGGGTGAACAACTATGAAACGATTAATTTTTCATGTTGATGTAAACAGTGCTTTCCTTTCCTGGGAAGCTGTACGAAGAATAAAAGAAGGCCTTCCGGATCTCCGTGAAATTCCTTCCTGTATCGGTGGAGATCCACAGAAACGGACCGGCATTGTGGTAGCAAAATCTATCCCTGCAAAAAAATACGGCATTCAGACAGGTGAGCCAATGGCCATGGCTCTGCGCAAATGTCCCGGCCTTGTCACAGTTCCTTCTGATTTTGAGCTTTACGACAAATATTCCCGGGCTTTTAAAGCAATCTGCGCATCCTATGCACCTGTAATGGAATCTTTTTCCATTGATGAGGTATTTCTGGATATGACCGGAACTTCTTTTATATATCCAGATCCTGTTGCAACTGCCTGCGAAATCAAAGATAAAATCCATAACGAACTTGGTTTTACTGTAAATGTAGGAATATCCACAAACAAGCTTCTGGCAAAAATGGCTTCTGATTTTGAAAAACCTGATAAGGTCCATACGCTGTTCCCAGATGAAATCCCTGTAAAAATGTGGCCACTGCCAGTGAGGGATCTGCTTTTCCTCGGAAAATCCTCAGAGCAGAAACTTATAGATGCAGGAATTAAAACGATCGGAGACCTGGCCCATGAAAATAAATCCAAGATTCAGCAGCTTCTGGGCGACAAAGCAGGCCAGCAGCTTTATCAGTATTCCAGAGGCCTGGACGATTCTCCGGTAAAATCCCAGCCTGACGAAGCAAAAGGTTTCAGCGTAGAAACAACATTTAATGATGATATTGTTTCTCTTGAAAAGATTTTTCCTATCCTGCTGGAACAGTGTGATGTCCTGGCAACCCGCATGCGCCGTAAAAAGAAAAAGTGCACCTGCATATCCGTAACCTTCCGCACCCTGGATTTCAGGAATAAATCTCATCAGATGAAACTTGCCAATGCCACAGATATCACAGATGAAATCTACACAGATGCCCGGAATCTTTTTCGGGAATCCTGGAAAGGCCAGCCTCTCCGCCTGATCGGAGTATCCCTGACAGGGCTTACCGACGATTCCTTTGAACAGCTGTCTTTCTTTGAAGACACCAGTGAAAAAGAACGCCGCCAGAAGCTTGATGCGGCTCTGGATTCTATCAGAATAAAATTCGGCAATGACAAAGTCACCCGTGCCAGTCTTATGAACAGCAATACACGCATTGGACGGAAAGCCAGGGCACAGATGGAAAATGAGAGGGAATGAAGCATTAAAAAGGGGAATCTATCCAAAACAGATTCCCTGATTTTACGTTGTTTAATATCATTTATTCTTATATAAAAACAACATCAATATTCAATTTTATTATAATGCGCTGACAATCTTATCCTGATATGTAGCAGGAACTTCTTCCTTATCCAGTGACATACTGATAATAAAGGAAACCTTAAATTTCTCACCAATGGCACTTAACTGATCCAGTGTTTCTGTTGCATCCTTACCTTCAAGCTTTGCTGTTGTAAGGAAGCTATCCAGGTAAATCTGCTCCAGATCATGATCCTGTGAAAGGATACCACAGATAAATCCTACGAATTCGTCAGCATTCTTAACAGGAAAACCGGAAACGTCAATAAGACGAACCTTGTTATTCAGTTCATACATGTGTTTAGTGCTTTTGTCTAAGTAAACAATACTACCGTTTGCATCCTTTACAGCTCCGTTTACTTTGTCTAACAGTACTTTTGTTTTTCCTTTGCCTTTCTTTCCTACGATCAGTTCAACCATTCTGTTTTCCTCCTTAGACACATATAATAATTTTGAATAAAATTGCTATTAATATGTTTCATATTATAGTGCATTATGACTGAAAATACAAGAGGATTTTTAAAAATTCTGGCAATTTTTCATTGAAGACAATTATTATTAATTGCCTGTTCTCTTGTCACGACAAATTCCGGATCAACTGTTTCAGGAGAACATCCGAAACTGGAAACGAAGTAATTGACATGATTTTTCGGATATGTTATGCTTATATAGATTTTGAAAGACAAAAAAGAGTCTTTTCAAAGCAATTATTTTGGATCACTCCATTTGGAGTTAAGGCCATACGGACAGCCGGGTCCACTGCCGCTGATGGTAACTTTGGTTGCCTTATTGATTGAGTTAGAAGCTCAAATTTTATAAGTTGGTTCCTTTGATAACCGTCATGCGCCTGTTGCGCAGACTTGTGAAACGGTCAATAAGAGTAGTAAAAGTATGATTGCTATATAGACTCTGACATATATTATCCTGATTCTGATTTCATGTAAATATGAGGGTTTTCATATTATATGTGCAATGAAAACAAAATCTGGAAAAATGATCTAAGCAGGTTTACGGTTTTGTATCGGCCTGCTTTTTTTGTGCAGATAAAGGAACTGGAAATGGAGAAGCAATGAACAGAAGTCGTTTTAAACTGGACCAGAATCACGCACCAATTCATGAAGCTCTGGAAAAATTCCTGCGTATGAGGGTGGTACCCTTCGATGTGCCGGGACATAAAAGAGGAAGAGGGAATCCTGAGCTTACTGAATTTCTGGGACAAAAATGTGTAGGTGTGGATGTAAACAGCATGAAGCCGCTCGATAATCTCTGTCATCCCGTATCTGTGATCCGTGAAGCAGAAGAGCTGGCAGCAGATGCCTTTGGAGCCGCTCATGCATTTCTTATGGTTGGAGGAACTACAAGCTCAGTACAGACTATGGTGCTAACTGCCTGTAAGAGGGGAGATGAGATCATTCTTCCCCGTAATGTCCATAGAAGTGTGCTGAATGCGCTGGTTCTGTGCGGAGCAATCCCGGTCTATGTGAATCCGGAGGTGGATCAGAGACTTGGGATTTCCCTTGGAATGCAACGTGAACAGGTGGCAAAAGCAATTAAGGAGCATCCGAATGCGGTGGCTGTGCTGGTCAACAATCCCACCTATTATGGAATCTGCAGTGATCTTCGCGCGATTGTGCGTATGGCTCATGAAGCGGGAATGCTGTGTCTGGCAGATGAAGCACATGGGACTCATTTTTATTTTGGCGGAGGTCTGCCGGTTTCGGCAATGGCAGCTGGTGCAGATATGGCGTCTGTATCTATGCATAAAAGCGGCGGAAGCCTGACCCAGTCAAGTCTTCTTCTTACAGGACCGGGTGTCCATGCAGGTTATGTTCGTCAGATCATCAATCTGACCCAGACCACCTCCGGCAGCTATCTTCTGATGTCAAGTCTTGATATTTCACGTCGGAATCTTGCACAGCGGGGACGCCAGATTTTCCATCAGGTAGCAGATATGGCAGAGTATGCAAGGGAAGAGATCAATGCTATTGGCGGCTATTACGCATTTGGAAAGGAACTGGTGAATGGAGATTCAGTTTTTGATTTTGACATTACGAAATTAAGTGTACATACCCTGGATATCGGACTTGCAGGAATCGAGGTTTACGACATACTGAGAGATGAATATGACATTCAGATTGAATTTGGTGATATCGGAAATATTCTGGCTTATCTGTCGATCGGCGACCGTGCCCAGGAAATAGAACGGCTGGTAAGTGCTCTTGCGGAGATCCGCAGGCGATTCCAGAAGGATAAATCAGGATTACTGGATCAGGAATATATCGATCCTCAGGTAGTGACAAGTCCTCAGGAAGCTTTTTATTCAGAAAAATGCAGCCTCCCTCTCAGAGAAACAGAAGGCAAGGTATGCAGCGAATTTGTAATGTGTTATCCTCCGGGAATCCCGATTTTGGCTCCAGGGGAACGAATCACCCCGGAAATCCTGGATTATATTGAATATGCCAAGGCAAAAGGATGCAATATGACAGGACCGGAAGATCCGGATATATTGCGTTTAAACGTACTGGCAGGGAGGTAAATAAATGGAAATGTGGTTTTCGGAATTTCATACACCGGATGTGAAGCATAGTATCCGGGTAAACCGTCAACTTTACTCAAAGCAGAGCGACTATCAGAGAATTGATATTTTTGAGACACCGGAATTTGGCAGGGTACTCACACTTGACGGCAATGTAATGCTCACAGAGCGCGATGAATTTATTTATGACGAGATGATCACTCATGTACCTATGGCTATTCATAAAGAAGCTAAGGATATTCTTGTGATCGGAGCAGGAGACGGCGGAGTTGTACGTGAACTGACCAGATATGACCGTGTCAGCCATATTGATCTGGTAGAGATGGATCCTATGGTAGTAGAAGCCTGTCGCGCATATCTTCCGGGAAATGCCTGCAGGCTGGATGACAGAAGAGTGCACCTTCATTATGAAAATGCGTTGAAATATATACGCCGCTGTGAAAATAAATATGACCTTATTATTGTGGATTCCTCTGACCCATTTGGCCCGTCAGAGGGATTGTTCACCCGTGAATTTTACGGAAACTGCTATAATGCGCTGAAGGTGGATGGAATCATGGTTAATCAGCAGGGAAGTCCTTTTTATTCAGAGGATGCCCATGCCATGCAGCGCAGTCACAAAAGAATTGCCAGCACTTTCCAGATCAGTCGTGTTTACCAGGCACATATTCCTACCTTTGCTGCCGGATACTGGCTGTTTGGCTTTGCAAGCAAAAAATACCATCCTGTGGATGATCTGGATTCGGAGGCATGGAATGCACTGAATCTTCGCACTCGTTACTATACGACAAGGCTTCACAGAGGCGCTTTTTATCTTCCGGCTTTTCTGGAGGAAATGCTTCAGGAGGTGGAGGGCTGACTTATGATCTTACCAAATATTGAAAATTTTATCGGTTGTGACAGCAGCTTTGAGGAAGCGGAAATCGTTCTTTACGGAGCTCCCTTTGATTCAACCACAAGCTTTCGTCCGGGAGCAAGGTTCGGTCCTTCTGCTATTCGCCATGAAAGCTTTGGACTGGAAACCTACAGCCCTTATCAGGATCGTGACCTTATGGATATTCATGTATTTGACAGTGGAGATCTGGAGCTTTGCTTCGGCAGCAGTGAAAAGGCGCTTGCTGATATACAGGATCGTGCAGAGGAAATCCTGAAGTCAGGAAAAATGCCTCTGCTTCTGGGGGGAGAGCATCTGGTGACACTGGCTGCTGTGAGAGCTGCCGCAGAGAGATATCCGGGACTTCATGTTATTCATTTTGATGCTCACGCAGATTTAAGAGACGATTATCTTGGTGCCCGTTTAAGCCATGCGTGTGTTATCCGCAGATGCTACGACATTCTTGGAGATGGACAGATACATCAGTTTTGTATTCGAAGTGGGGAAAGAGAAGAATTCCGGTTTGCAAAGGAGCATACAGATTTTCATCCCTTTACTTTTGAAGGTCTGGAAGAAATAGTAGAGGAACTGGCCAGGAAGCAGGTTCCGGTATATTTTACCATTGATCTGGACTGCCTGGATCCGTCTGTATTTCCGGGAACCGGTACACCGGAGGCAGGAGGCGTAAGCTTTCTTGAATTGCTCGCTGCCATCCGGAAGGTATCAGAATTAAATATTGTGGCAGCAGATGTCAATGAACTGGCACCTATGTTGGATCCGAGCGGTGTTTCCACTGCTACAGCATGTAAGGTAGTCAGAGAACTGCTGCTGGCATTGGCAAAATAAAAACAGTTAACCAGTTAATTATAAAAAAGGAGACAAAAAAACATGAGCAGAGTACTTGTAATCGGCTGCGGTGGAGTAGCCAGTGTAGCAATTCAGAAATGTTGTCAGGCAGATACTGTATTTACAGAACTGTGTATAGCAAGCAGGACAAAAGAAAAATGTGATGCACTTGCCCTGAAGCTGGAGGGAAAAACAAAAACAGTTATTACCACCGCAAAGGTGGATGCAGATGATGTAAACCAGCTGATCCAACTGATCAATAATTACAAACCGGATCTGGTAATGAATATTGCACTTCCGTACCAGGATCTGACCATTATGGATGCATGCCTGGCATGTGGCGTAAACTATATGGATACGGCAAACTATGAGCCAGAAGATACTGATAATCCCAAATGGCGTGCTATTTATGAAAAACGCTGCAAGGAAGCAGGATTTTCCGCATATTTTGATTATTCCTGGCAGTGGGCATACAGGAAGAAATTTGAGGAAGCAGGACTTACTGCGCTTCTTGGCTGCGGCTTTGACCCGGGTGTTACCCAGGCATATTGTGCATATGCATTAAAGCATGAGTTTGACCAGATCGATACTATTGATATTCTGGACTGCAATGGAGGAGACCACGGATACGCATTTGCAACAAACTTTAATCCGGAAATCAATCTTCGTGAGGTAAGTGCACCCGGAAGCTACTGGGAGAATGGACATTGGGTGGAAATTCCTCCGATGGCTATCAAGAGGGAATACGATTTTGATCAGGTTGGTGATAAAGATATGTATCTTCTGCATCACGAGGAAATCGAGTCCCTTGCCCAGACAATTCCGGGAGTAAAGAGAATCCGTTTCTTTATGACCTTCGGACAGAGCTATCTGGATCACATGCGCTGCCTGGAGGATGTTGGAATGCTTTCCACTACTCCGATCAACTATAATGGACAGGAAATCGTTCCTATCCAGTTTTTGAAGGCTCTTCTCCCGGATCCGGCCAGCCTTGGTCCACGTACTAAGGGAAAAACTAACATTGGTTGCATTTTCACCGGAGTAAAGGATGGAAAAGAGAAAACCTATTATATTTATAATGTTTGTGATCACCAAGAATGTTATAAAGAGGTTGGAAGTCAGGCAATCAGCTATACGACAGGCGTTCCGGCTATGTGCGGAGCATTAATGATGCTTACCGGAAAATGGATCCGCCCGGGAGTGTACACAGTAGAAGAATTTGATCCGGATCCGTTCCTGGAAGCACTTGACAAATATGGACTTCCACGCAGTGAAAATCATAATCCGGAGCTGGTGGATTGATGGAAAGAACAGATATAAGACCACCCTTTGCAGCATCCGGCGGAGTTATTCCGTCGGAATTCCGGAAGATCAAACACCTTGTTATGTTCTTGACGAAACAGCGCTTATAAAAAATGCAGAATTAATGGGAAATATTGCCAAAAGAACAGGCTGCAAAATGCTCCTGGCGCAAAAGGCTTTCAGCAATTATGACTGCTATCATCTTTTGGAACCTTATCTGACAGGAACGGAAGCAAGCGGACTGTACGAAGCCAGGCTTGGTGCCCAGGAGATGCCAGGAAAAGAGGTACATGTATTTTGTGCCGGATATCGTGAGGATGAATTTGATGAGCTGCTTTGCTTTGCAGATCATATAGTTTTTAATTCACCTTCCCAGCTCCTTCGCTTTGGGAAAAGAGCGAAGGAGGCCGGGAAAAGTGCAGGGCTTCGGATCAATCCGGAATGCTCTACCCAGGAGGGACATGCTATTTATGATCCCTGTGCCCCGGGAAGCCGCATGGGTACCACAAGAGCGCAGTGGGAAGCTGCTGTGAAAAAGCATCCGGAGCTGATCGGATTATTGGATGGTATTCATTTTCACACTCTTTGTGAACAGGACTCCTCTGATCTGGAAACTACTCTTGCAGCAGTGAAAATGAAATTCGGAGATCTGATTTCTCAGGTAAAATGGCTGAACCTGGGAGGAGGACATCATATTACAAGACCAGGCTATGATATTGCACGGCTTGAGAAGTGCATCAGGGCAGCAAAGGAAGAATGGAAGGTGGATGTTTACCTGGAACCGGGAGAGGCATGGGCCTTAAATGCCGGATTCTTTTTGACGACTGTTCTGGATGTGCTGCAAAATGGTGATACCCGGCTTGCAATTCTGGATGGAAGTGCTGCCTGTCATATGCCGGATGTACTGGAAATGCCTTACCGTCCTCCACTTCTTGGAGCTGATGAACCAGGAAAAAATGTAGTCACAGTCCGCCTCGGAGGACCAACCTGCCTGTCAGGAGATATTATAGGAGATTACAGCTTTCCGGAGCCGTTGGCGTACGGAGATATTCTCATGTTCGGTGATATGGCCATTTATACAACCTGCAAAAACAATACCTTTAATGGAATGCCTTTGCCTGATATATGGCTTAGACATAGTGATAAAACTATGGAGCGTCTGACAGATTTTGGGTATGAAGATTTTAAATACAGACTTGGACGCCGCAGGAAATAATTTGTTACTGTTCACTGGCAATATACCGCGAGATGTTTTTTGTGAGCAGGGCATAGCTTTCTGGATTTTGTATCTTTTTCATTTCTGTGATATACTTGGAAAAGACTAAATATACAGGAGAATTTCATATGAATCAATTACTGGAAGAAATCAGACAAAAAGACTCATCTGCATTCACTCACAGTGGCAAATTCCATGCAGATGATGTTTTTTCTGCCGCACTGCTTTTATATCTGAATCCTGAGATCACAATCATCCGCGGAAATAAGGTTCCCGATGATTACAAAGGACTTGTTTTTGATATTGGAAGAGGTCAGTATGATCACCACCAGAAAGACAGCCGGGTACGTGAAAATGGAGTGCCTTATGCAGCATTTGGTCTTCTCTGGGAAGCACTTGGAGCAGAGATCCTGGGAGCGGAACTGGCAGAGAAATTTGACGAATCGTTTGTCCAGCCGCTGGATAATAACGATAACACAGGGGAGAAAAACGAGCTCGCCACACTGATCGGGAATTTTAATCCTGGCTGGGATTCCAAAGGCAGCAATGACCAGGCGTTTTTCCAGGCGGTCAGTGTTGCAGGAATGATCCTGGAAAACAAATTCGAGCGGTATCGCGGTAATGAACGGGCTGATAAACGTGTAGAAGAGGTTCTTGAAGAACACCAGAGAGCCCTGAAAACCGGAGATACACCGGCCGAAAATACCAATATCCTTGTACTCCCGGAATTTATCCCCTGCCAGAAAAGACTTTCCGAGACCAGCATTGCGTTCGTAATTTTTCCATCCAACCGCGGCGGCTACTGCATCCAGCCTCAGAAAAAAGAATACTCCATGAACTATAAATGCAGCTTTCCTTCTCAGTGGCTGGGTCTTGAAGGTGAGGAGCTTATTGCTGCCACAGGTCTTAAAAGCGCGGTCTTCTGTCATAAAGGTGGGTTTCTTATGACCTGTGGCACATTGGAGGATTCTTTGCGCGCATGCAGAAGTAGTCTTGCAGCATTTCACGAGGAAGCTGTGATCGTAAGCCTTGGTGGAAGCGCAGAAACTGATTATCTGTTGCAGGATCTGCCTGATCTTAGCTGTGCCAAAATTATTCATCTGACTGTCCCGGAACTGCCGGAATTAACCATGGAGGGCAGCTATTGCGAAATAGCCATGGAGAAATCCCGGTGGAAAAGCCATATCAAAGATCAGATAAAACAGATCCTCAAATACAAGCCAGAAGCTGTTTTTGCAGGTAATGACATGTTTTCCCTGTATCCAATCGTACATGCGCTGCGAAAAAAGCATGTTCCGGTTCTTACAGCAATAGAAAAAGACGGTCGGAAACTGCTGATTCGGATTCCCTCTGGTTCCTGACTGCATAATATAAATCATTTCAAACTATAAAATACAGAAAGAAGGTTTTATATATGCGTGAAGAAAAATTCAAAATGGAACGTCAGGGGCTGATTCAGGTAGGAGATAAGGTTAAAATTTCCGAATTTTTGTCAGCCACCAATTACAGTTACATCATCGAACCGGCTGTTGCCATGTCCGGCTGCTATAAGAATGCAGACCGTATCCAATCCTCAGAAGGAATCGTCAAAAGTATCGAACATACTCCCCGTGGCTTTATTGTAACAGCAGAATTTGATGAATAAATGTCTTAAAATCCGGCAATCGACAATCTGCCGGATTTTTCATTGAAAAACTATCTAATTGTTTCTGGATTATTTGGTGAAAATCTGGTATTATAAAGAAGATATTTGTGCAATTTCTCTAATTATCAGGAAATTGTAAATTTTTAAAACAGAGGTGTAATATTATGAGCTGGTACAACGAAGCAATCTTCTATCATATTTATCCACTTGGACTCACAGGCGCCCCGAAGGAAAACGATTACGGAACCCCTGTACATCGACTGAACACACTGCTGCCGTGGATCGACCACATCAGGGAAATCGGCTGTACTGCCTTATATATTGGTCCGCTTTTTGAGAGTGTAGGACATGGCTATGAGACAACAGACTACAAGAAACTGGACTCCCGTCTTGGAACCAATGAAGATCTTACAAACTTTGTGAAAGCATGTCATGACAAAGGCATCCGTGTAATCTTTGACGGCGTATTCAACCATACAGGCCGTGATTTCTTTGCATTCAGGGATATCCAGAAGAACCGTGAACATTCTCCGTATGTAAACTGGTATTGCAATGTCAATTTTGGCGGAAACACCGAGTACAACGATGGTTTCTCCTACGAAAACTGGGGCGGATACAACCTTCTTGTTAAGCTGAACCAGCGTAATCCGGAGGTACAGAATTATATCTGTGATGTGATCCGTTTCTGGGTTTCTGAATTTGATATTGACGGAATCCGTCTTGATGCTGCGGATGTCCTTGATTTTGATTTCATGCGCATTCTGCGTCACACTGCTGACGAAGTAAAAAAGGATTTCTGGCTGATGGGAGAGGTTATCCACGGAGATTACAGTCGCTGGGTAAACGGCCAGACCCTTCACAGCGTAACAAATTATGCCCTTCATAAAGCTCTTTACAGCGGACATAATGACCACAACTATTTTGAAATCGCCCACACAGTAAAATATCTTCAGAATATGGGTGATCTGGATCTCTACAATTTTGTGGACAACCATGATGTAGAGAGAATATATACAAAGCTTCAGAACAAAGCACATTTTGCTCCGGTACATGTGCTGCTTTATACATTACCCGGAGTCCCAAGTATTTACTATGGATCAGAATTCGGCATTGACGGAAAGAAAGAAAAATTCTCCGATGCCAGCTTAAGACCTGCTCTGAACCTTGATGATTACGCAGATTCCACTACAAAGAATCCATGTACAGCACTGATCGCAGCTCTTGGAAAAGTCCGTCAGGGAACTCCTGCATTAAGCTATGGTTCCTATGCAGAGCTGGCTCTTACAAACCGCCAGTTTGCTTTTGCAAGAGATCTGGATGGCATGCGTGTGATCGTCACAGTAAATAACGATGACAGCGATGCAGAAATGAATCTTCCAACAGGAAGCGCACCGGAATACGTAGGCGCACTCACCGGCCAGAAAGTTTCCGCCCAGGGTGGACGTATCCGTGTCCGTGTTGCAGCAAACAGCGGTGAGATCTGGCTTCCGGCCGGAGATATGCCGGAATACAAGCCAGTCCGGACAGAAATCCCGGAAATGGCTGCAGCAAAAGAGGAAATCACTGCACCTGAGGAAGAAGAGAACCAGACTGCTGAAAATGGCACTGTAACAGAAGCTGTCCCGGAAAAGGAAGCTTCAACCGCTGAAAATACAGATAAAGCTTCTGACAATACAGCAAACTCAACAGATGTTCCGTCAACTCCTGAAGCAGAGTCCTCCAATCCACAGGAAACTGAAGCGGTTACTGCACCGAATCCGCACAAAACACCGGAAGAAATGACAGTAGGCGAACTTCAGGCTGCTATCCTTGCAAAAATGGCAGGAAACGGCCCTGTAGATGACCAGATGAAAAAGACCGTATACGACAACATCTGGCATGATTCTCTTGTAAACTGGCTGAAGAGCTTCCGATAGGAAAAGAATAATATATTAACATTCCATAAAAAAACAAGGCAATCCGATCTCATGCGGTGAGCCTTGTTTTTTTTATGAAAGCAGCCATTTACCTTACATAATATATATTATGTAAATCTATAATCCTGCTTTTTTGTAATCTGAGAGAACAAAAAACAGCAGAGCTTCCACCTTAAATAAGACAGAAATCCCCACTGCTTTTATCATTTGTTTTTATTATCTCTCATCAAACGGTACAAACTCTGTATGATGTCCCACATATTTGTAAGCAGGACGGATGATCTTATTGGCACTGATCAGTCTTCCAGACGATGTGCACTCCAGCCAGGCATACGTGCGATAGCAAAGATCGGAGTGAAAAGTTCTTCCGGGATACCAAGCATAGTGTAAACAAAACCACTGTAGAAATCTACATTTGCGCAAACATTCTTGAACAGTTTTCTGTGTTCCATGATCAGTTGGCCGGCAATACCCTCAACCTTATCATAGAGCTTAAATTCATCTATCATTCCTTTTTCCTCTGCAAGAGCCTGTGCAAAACGTTTCAGGATCACTTCTCGCGGATCGGAGAGTGTATAAACTGCATGTCCCATACCATAGATCAGACCTGCATGATCAAATGCTTCTTTATTCAGTATTTTCTGCAGATATGCTGTGATCTCCTCATCACTTTCCCAGTCCTTTACATTGGCCTTCAGATCTGTAAACATGTTCTGGACCTTCAGGTTGGCGCCACCATGACGCGGTCCCTTCAGTGAACCGATGGATGCAGAGGTAGAAGAGTAGCTGTCTGTTCCGGAAGATGTTACTACATGTGTGGTAAAAGTAGAGTTATTACCACCGCCGTGCTCTGCATGAAGTACAAGTGCGATATCAAGGACCTTGGCCTCAAGCTCTGTATAATTGCCGTCCGGACGAAGCATCAGAAGGATATTCTCGGCAAGTGAAAGCCCCTTCTGCGGATTGCGGATAAAAAGTGTCTCGTCTTTACGGAAATGACGGTATGCGTGATAGGAGTAAACCGCGATTTCAGGAAGCTTAGCGATCAGTTCCAGAGACTGGCGGAGTACATTCTCCACAGAAATATCTTCCGGGTTATCATCATATGTATAGAGAGCAAGTACGCAGCGCTCCATAGCATTCATAATATTGGCATTGGTTCCCTTCATGACAACGTCACGGACAAAACGTCCTCCCAGATCCTCCATGTCAGAAAGAAGCTCAAGAAATCTGGAAAGCTCTTCCTTGCTGGGAAGCTTACCGAAAATCAGAAGATAGATCGTCTCCTCAAAACCAAAACGTCTGTCCTTCAGTCCGTTTACGATATCCTGCACATCGATTCCCCGGTAATACAATGCACCGTCTGCAGGAATACGTCTGCCATTGACCAGCTTATAGCCGGTAACATCGGAAATCTCAGTAAGACCTGTGAGAACACCTTTACCTGCGGAATCACGAAGTCCTCTTTTTACATCGTATTCCACATAAAGGTTGGGATCGATGTGATGATTCTCTACCAGTTCCTTTTCAAAGAATTTCATTCTGCCTTTCAGCTGTTCGGAGTCCTCCAGACTCATCATTTCATGCTTTTTTTCCATAATTTTTTCCTCGTTTCCCCATTGTATATTAAAAAACACTGATACAGTTAAGATTGGTTACATCTTTGTAATCAGTGTTCGGGTATGGCATACATTTGTGTTTACCTGGTTAATAATTCTACAGTAAAAGTTCCGAAAATGCAAGAGGGTATTTCTTTTTTCGTGTATAAATATTCATAATATGACATATTTCATCTATTATTAAATTTATTCATCAAAATCCTCTGGTTTCCACAACGAATCTATGTTATGATTATTCCGTAATTTTTCTTATAATAGTAGTTTGTTTCACATCGGACTGCTGCCTATCTCTTTCACTTGCTGTTGGAATCGGATTCACCACTGCAAGCGAGAGCGGCATCTGGGATATATTCCCGTCGATCATACAGTCTGTTTTTGCGGAAAATGTAGTTGCTGTTGTTATTTATCATATCCATTGTTTTAAGCTGTATCCTGCCTGAAAACATGGATATTGAAAAAATCAAAGAATAGGGATGTAAAAATGTTTAAAATTCTCATTGCGGAAGATAACCGGGAACTCCGCCAGCTTTTCCAGCATGTCCTCTTAAAAAACGGTTATACAGTAAAAGGGGTTTCTGACGGGCAGGAAGCACTGGATGCCCTGGAAAAAGATTATTACGATCTGATCATCTCAGACATTATGATGCCCAACATGGATGGCTATGAACTGGTCCGATCACTCAGAGATGCCGGAGATTCCATTCCTGTACTTATGGTCACTGCCAAAGATGCTTTTGATGATATGCGTATGGGATTTCTGTCCGGCACCGATGATTATATGGTGAAACCGGTCAATATCAATGAACTGGTTTTGCGGGTAGGTGCACTTCTCCGCAGAGCGCAGATGATCAATGAGCGGAAACAGCGAATCGGAGATACCATTCTGGAGTGCGATTCCCTGACGGTATCCACTGCCTCGGAAAGTATGGTACTTCCTCAGAAAGAATTCATGCTCTTATATAAGATGGTAGCCTTTCCGGGAAAAATCTTTACAAGACAACAACTTATGGATGATATCTGGGGATATGATTCCGCAAGCGATGCCCACACAGTAGATGTCCACATCGGAAGGCTTCGGGAACGCTTCCGCGATAATCCGGATTTTAAGATCGTGACGATCCGTGGAGTTGGATATAAGGTGGTAAAGGCATGAAAAAGAAACTCTTCATAAATTTAAGCATTCGTTCACGTTTTATCTTTATGATCATGTTGGAGCTTGTCTGTGTATCTCTGATATCCTGGCTTGTTATGGATGTGCTGCATATTTCAGCTGTTCCGAACATCGTATGGATCATCCTGGCCAGCGTGACCGCAGGGGGTGTCCTTAACAACTTTCTCAGTATCCGGTATTTCGGTCCTGTACTAAAGCTGAAAAAAGCCATGCAACAGGTTGCTGAAGGCGATTTTTCCGTCCGACTGGAAACGGAAAAGCAAATGAAGGAAATCCGGGATATTTATTCTAATTTCAACCTGATGGTCCAGGAACTGGAAGCAACGGAGATTCTGCAGACAGACTTTGTTTCCAATGTTTCCCACGAATTCAAAACTCCCATCAGTGCTATTGAGGGTTATGCAACTCTGCTGCAGGATAATGACATGCCTATATCAGAAGAGCAGGAGCAGTACATCAGCAAAATCCTTTTTAACACCAGAAGGCTTTCCCACCTGGCAGGAAATATCTTGCTGCTGTCCAAAATCGAACACCAGTCGATCCAGACCCGTCAGAACTGGTACCGTCTGGATGAGCAGATCCGACAATCCATTGTTATGATGGAACCGAAATGGTCAGAAAAAGAAATTGAATTTGATGTGGACATGATGGATGTGGAGTATCTTGGAAACGAAAATCTCATCTGTCATGTATGGGACAATCTGCTTTCCAATGCTATCAAATTCAGTCCCTGTGGTGGTACGATCTATATCCGGATGATGCCGGAAGGAGAAAAAATCCGTTTTTCCATAGAAAACGAAGGCCCCCAGATCAGTGAATACTCCATGAAACATATCTTTGACAAATTTTACCAGGGCGACAGTTCCCATAAACAGGAGGGAAACGGTCTTGGACTTGCCCTTGTAAAACAGATCCTGAACCTGTGTATGGGAACCGTTTCCGTGGAAAATATTCCCGGAAGCGGCTGTCGTTTTACTGTTATACTGTAAAACAAATATTTTACACATATCCATAAAACCAAAAAACAGCGGACACCTTATTTTTCATGAGGTTCTTCCGTTGTTTTTTATTTTATATAAACTTTTTTCATAAACTTCAACAATTGTTGAGAAACAGTTGATGTTAAGTTGCAGATCATCTTTTAAAGTATAGGATAGTTATTTATGAAAAAATACAGGAGATATGGAATATGTTATTAAAAAAAGCACCTGCCTACCGGAAAGCAGAAAAGGAAGATTTTTCAATGATCCGGGAATTTATCCGAAGAAATTATAAAGACCGCTGGGAGTTTGAGGAAACACATACCGAAAAACGTCTGACCAGACTTTTCTTTTACACCTATATGATATACAGAGATAGCGTTACCGTGGCAACCTACCGTGATCAGGTAGTTGGGGTGCTCATTACCGGTAAAGAATCTCATGGCCATTTTGCCCCGGTTTTCCGTTTGAAAAAAGGCTATCATTTCCTGCGCCTGAAGTTTACTAAGGAAGGCCGGAAGAATCTGGAGCATTTTAACAAACTTCAGGATATGAAAAAACAATTGACTGTTTCCCCGGAGAAACCGACTCCCGGAAATATCCTCTTTCTTTATGTAAGCAAAGATTACCGCAGAAACGGAATCGGTACCGGGCTTCTCAAACAGATTTCAACAGAGAAGGATACGAATTATTCCATATATATGGACCAGCTGGATCAAAGAACCTTTATGGAAAGTCATGGTTTCGTAAAGAAAAACGAGGTTTCCCAGATGCGGGAGCTGAACAAAAAACGCTTCCGGGAAAGTGTAGCTCTTTATAAAAAGAACCGCGTTGCGAAACACATTCATAAATTACGCAGGAGATAAATGGAAAATGAAAAAAATTGGAATCATGGCTGACAGCCACAGTGGCATTTTAAAACAGGAAGCAGAGGAACTGGATATTCATGTCCTTCCCATGCCTTTTTATCTGAATGGAGAACTTTTTCATGAAAACCTGGATTTTTCCAGAAAAGGATTTTATGAGAAGCTGCGTGAGGGAGCAAATGTTTCAACTTCACAACCTTCCCCACAGGAAGTTATGGAAATGTGGGACGAAATGCTTTTATCTTATGATCAGATCCTCTACATTCCGTTGAGCAGTAGTTTAAGCGGTTCCTGCATGACTGCTGCCGCCTTGTCTCAGGAACCGCAATATAAAAACAAGGTGTTTGTAGTAGATAACGGGCGTGTTTCCACACCCCTTCACCGTTCCGTTCTGGATGCGATAGACCTTGTGGAAGATGGATATACAGCACAGCAAATCAAGGATATTCTGGAAGCTTCCCGTGAAAAAACCGTGATCTATGTCGCTTAAGCACACTGGAATATCTGAAAAAAGGAGGCCGTATCAATACCACCACAGCACTTGCCGCAAATCTTCTCAATATCAAACCGGTTATGAAATTTGGAACCGGTAAACTGGATGTTTTCCAGAAATGCAGAGGCATGAAAAAATCAAGAAAAGCTATGATCGATGCCATGCACAGAGAACTGGAAACAACTTTCAAAAAAGAATATGACGCCGGAAAAGTATATCTTATGGCTGCATCCAGCAGCACTGCGGAAGTTACCGCAGACTGGATCTCTCAGATCCGTGAAAGCTTTCCGGGAATGGATGTGATGTGTGACGATCTTTCTCTTGGACTTTCCTGCCATATTGGCCCGGACGGACTTGGAATCGGATGTTCCTGCATGCCTTTATAAAAAGAACTCAACACATTATAAGACAACATTAAATCACATGATATTATCATTGCTTCTTGTGTTATCTGTTCTTTTATATCTGTTACACATGTGGTTTGTTGAATATTTACATAGTTTTTTATACTTTGCATGTGGATTTATCAACATTTTTTCAAAAAAAGTCTTTACAAACCACATAATCAGTCATATAATAAAGTCACAAACAACAAGAAACCATATTATTGTAATTGCAATTCAACAACAAACCACATAGAACACGGAGGGAACATATTATGAAAATTCTTGAGTCAAAATTCGTACAGGGCTTTATCAAAATGGCAGATGATGGATATAAGCAGGGATGGCATGAGAGAAATGGTGGAAACTTAAGCTATCGTCTGAAAGCAGAAGAAGTAGAGATGATCCGTCCACGACTGAACGCACCAGGAGAATGGACACCCATCGGTGTTGAGGTTCCGGGACTCGCAGGAGAATTTTTCCTGGTAACAGGAAGCGGCAAATATTTCCGTAATATCATCGTTGACCCTGAAGTATGTCTTGCGATCATTGAGCTTGACGAGACAGGAACCAACTACCGCATCCGCTGGGGACTTGTAGAGGGTGGAAGACCGACCAGCGAGCTCCCGACACATCTTATGAACCATGAAGTAAAGAAAAAGCTTACCAACGGCAAACATCGTGTTATTTACCATGCACATACGACCAATACCATTGCACTTACCTTCGTTCTTCCCCTTGATGACAAAGTATTTACCCGTGAACTCTGGGAATCCGCAACTGAGTGTCCGGTAGTATTTCCGGATGGTGTAGGTGTCATCGGATGGATGGTTCCAGGTGGAAGAGAAATCGCAATCAAAACCGCTGAACTGATGAAAAAATATGATGTGGTTATCTGGGCGCATCATGGTATGTTCTGCTCAGGCGAGGATTTTGACCTGACCTTCGGACTCCTTCATACCGTTGAAAAATCCGCAGAGATCCTGGTTAAGATCTTATCTATGACTCCACAGAAGCTGCAGACTATCACACCGAATGACTTCCGCGCACTTGCAAAGGATTTCAAAGTAACTCTGCCGGAAGAATTCCTCTACGAGAAGAAATAAATTCTTCGGTTATAGTATTATATAACTGTATTCCTATCTGAAGCTTTATCGGAAACAACCAAATATTTGCTGATTTTTGCTGATAAATCTGTTATGATAAAAACATATCTGGTTTATCAGCAAATTAATTTCAGTAGAAAGGATATGGATAAAGGATGGAAGAATTATATAAAACAATTGAAAAGAAGATTAAGGCAAGCGGTTATCCGCGAAAAATTTCCGGTGAGGAGTTTACGATGACATCTGCGATCAGATCGATGGGAAAGAGAACGGAAGCTATGTGCTGCTTTCCAAGTTTGATGATGATGTGATTTTTGAATATCATATCACAATTATGGACAGTGAATTTAATCTGGGTGTTCTTACCATGCGTACTCCGGAGGGAGTGTTTGAAACAGATTTTGATAAGTAAATACCTGTTTTGATCGTAAATATAATTATAAAAACATAGAGGTAATTTACATAACATATTTTATGTAAATTACCTCTATGTTATTTTTCTCAGTCCTCGCGAAGCCGTACTGCCTTAGCTGCCTGGCGCCGTCTGGCATCATCAAGGCAGCGTAATGCTTCTTAGTGGTATTGACATCTTTATGTCCCAAAACATCTGCCACAAGATAAATATCACCCGTTTCCTGATAAAGTGCTGTACCGTAAGTACTACGAAGCTTATGCGGGGTGATCTTTTTGGTGGTTGTGATCTCTCTGGCATATTTTTTGACCAGATTCTCGATAGCCTGAACACCGATCCGGCGACGTTGGGTAGAATAGAAGAGAGCGTGCTCATGGCCGGCCAGAGGCGTAATATTCTCCCTGACTTCCAGATATTTCTTCAATGCTTTTTCTACTTCAGGACCAAAGTATACCACCATTTCATTTCCGCCTTTTCGGGTAACTTTGATTCCGTTGTTTTTGAAATCTACATCTTCAACATCCAGCCCGACACATTCAGATACTCGGATCCCGGTACCAAGAAGGAGAGTGACAATAGCAAGATCTCTGTCCTTCGTTTTTTCATGATACATCCGTTTCTGCCCGGTCAGCGTATCTCCGCAGTGTTCAATATAATCCAGCAGCATGGCAACCTCATCAGTATCCAGACGAATAATATTCTTATCATGGATCTTGGGCACATCGATCAGAACAGACGGGTTGGTGGTGATCATTTCATGTCTGTAATAATATGCATAAAAACTACGCAATGCAGAAATTTTACGTTTGACGCCACGTTCACCATTTGTTTCCGTTTTGGAAGAGTCCGCGGATTTATAAACTTTGAGAAATTCTTCATATTCCTCAAGATCAACAGCTTTGATCTGATCCAGAACATCAACTGTAAAATCCGACATATTTTTGTCTTTAAACATCGGATTCTGATCTAACAGAAACTGAAAAAATATACGAATGTCATATGCATAGGAAATTCTGGTTTTGGTTGTCGTCGTTGCATCAATCGCCCGGAAATAATCTCTGCAGAACGGAGGAAGTGTTTTTAAAACTTCTCGGAGTTTTAAAGTATTGTCAATGTCATTTTGTTCATGGTAAGTAATTTTGTTATCCATAAAAACTCCTTTATATGATGATTTAATACATAATTCGCAGGAAATACCTGAAATACCGGTTTAAAAGGTTAAAAGAAGTGGTTTCATCCCCATCTATATCTATACGACAAACCCGAGTTTTTCAAATAGATTAATAGTGAAAAAGCCACTTCTCACAGATTTCGCTGTTTTTCAGCCTTTAAGATGCTCATCAAAAATAACTGTAAATGGTCCGTCATTTTCTAATGAAACTTTCATGTCTGCTCCAAAAATTCCATGTTCTACGACCGCTACCTGTTTTTTTGCTTCAGAAATAATATACTCATATAAACGATTTGCTTCATCCGGTGCTCCGGCTTCAATAAAACTTGGACGGTTTCCCTTTCGGCAGTTCGCGTACAATGTAAACTGTGAAACAAGAAGCAATTCACCATTTACATCAGCCAGGGATAAATTGGTTTTTCCGTTTTCATCCTCAAAAATGCGTAAACCAAGAAGTTTTTTCAGGTACCAGTCAGCATCTTCTTTGGTATCTTCACGGCCAACGCCTATGAGAACCAGAAATCCTTTCCCAATTTTTCCAACTGTTTCGCCGTCTACTTTAACCTCTGCGTGGTTCACACGCTGGATCACAAATTTCATATCTTCCTTTTCCTCCGTTTATCTTTCTGCTTTGACCGGAATCCTGCATATTTAGCCTGAATAAATTTGACCAGATATGCAAACATGCGTTTGATCTCGATCCATGCGCCTGACCAGAAGCTGTTATTCTCTCTGCTTACTGCAACTGCCTGCACCTTCGCTTTTGCTGCTGATTCCCTTACTGGCATGGGAAGTGCTTTTCCGGAAACCGGATCAACACAGTCGATATCCCTGTAAAACTCTACATTTGCAGACATCTCTTTTTCATCAAGACTACGTCCGATCAATTTCCATACTGCAGCATTCAAAACTGCAAAAATCGGTACACCAACGATCATGCCGGGAACTCGGAACAGTCCGCCTCCGATCATAATTGCAACGATTACCATAAAACTTGATAATCCTGTAGATTCTCCTAGAATTTTCGGTCCCAGGATATTTCCGTCAAACTGCTGAAGAACCAGTATAAAAATCACGAAGTATAAACTCTGCAGGGGATCTACCAGTAAAATAAGAAGTGTACATGGAACAGCTCCCAAATATGGTCCGAAAAACGGAATAATATTAGTTACACCTACGATCACACTGACCAGGACCGCATATGGTGTTCCGATAATGGATGTTCCCACATAACATAATACGCCAATGATGGCTGAATCCAGAATCTTGCCACTGATAAAACCGCCAAATGTCTTATGTGTAAATCGCATGGCATGAACAAGAAAAGTTGCCCATTTTGCTGGAAGAACTGCATACGTGGCCATTTTTGCTTTGGCAATAAATCCCTCCTTATCTGCAAGGATGTAAAGCGATACGATTGCTCCGATCAGGAAATTCTTCAGGAAAACAAGAAGATCCAGAAAGCTTGCAGATATGTTCTTCATCATAGACTGCATCTGGGGAAGCAAAGTGTTCGTCAGATATTCCTGAAGTCTGCTGGAATACTGGTTGATCTGATTGATCATATCCGGATTCAGCTTCCACCCTTTTTCAACAATGGAATTCAGCCAGTCTTCCACTACATTCACATAATGAGGAAAACTGTAGATGATATTCACAATGCTTCGGATCAGCTGAGGAAGGATCATCATGACAAGGGCATAAATCACCAGAAACATAAAAAAAACGGATAAAAGAACGCATATCCACCGAATTACCTTTTTGCCTTTTTTCTGGAGAGGCTTCTTACATTTTCTAAATATTGGAAAAAATATCTTCCTCTCCAGGAAGTTGACGATCGGTGTAAGAAGGTATGCAATCGCTGCTCCGTAGATGATCGGAGCCATAATACCGAAAAATGTCTTGATTCCGGAAACTAGGGATTTCATATGAAAAATCCCGTAATAAAAAAGAATACTGGCTGCAATAACCAGAAATGCAGTCACACCTAACTGCACATAGCGATGATTCCAACGAATTTTCATAATAATAGACCTCCACTATGTGAATTATAACATAGCCTCTATGATTTGTGTCTAAAAAAAGCATTAAAAATAAAAAACACCCCGCCTTAAAATGGCAGGGTGTCACAGATTTAATACTTATTTTTTCAGGCTGTCATAAATATTGATAGCTTCGATGATCGCCTTCGCTGTTCCGTCAATACCAAGCTTGCTGCTATCCAGGCAGAGATTATAACTGTCTGCAGAACCCCATTTCTTATTGGTATAGTAATTATAATAACTGGAACGGCTCTTATCCGTCTTATTGATCATATCTTTCGCTTCTTTGGCGTTCTTGTTGTATTTCTCAGAAATACGGTTGATACGCCAGTCCAGATTCGCATGGATGAATACGCTGAAGCAGTCTTTATTATCAGCCAGTGCGTAATCAGCACATCTTCCGACCATAACACATGGCCCTTCCTCAGCCAGTTTCTTAATAGCTTCAAACTGCGCAAGGAAAATCTTATGATTCATAGGCATATCTGTAAATCCGGCAGATGAATACCCGAAAGAATAGGTATCCATTACAAGAGAATAAAGAAAACTGTTCGTAGGCTTCTCATCATGGTGCTCGAACAGTTCCTTGCAGATTCCACTGTCATTGGCTGCGTGCTCCAGCAGCTCTTTGTCATAGCATTTAATTCCAAAATATTTGGCAACTTCCTGTCCGATCTGTCTTCCGGCGCTGCCATACTTACGACCAATTGTAATAATGGAACTTGTTGTATTGTTACTCATAACAGCCACATCCTTTCTGCTTCTGATCCGGCAAAGCTGTGATAAGTTCCCTGCCTGATCTTTAATATAGCTATTATACAATATATTTCACAATTTTTCCAGCTATTTTCGCAATTTTGACAGCAATTTAACAAAATACTCAGGAAGCGGTGCTGTAAATTCCATATATTCACCTGTTCTCGGATGTACAAATCCCAGGATCATTGCATGAAGTGCCTGTCCCTCCAGATGATAGGGATTCCTGGATGAACCGTAAACAGTATCTCCCAGAAGCGGATGACCAATACTCGCCATATGCACACGGATCTGATGAGTACGTCCCGTTTCCAGACGGCACTCCACATAAGTCGCCTGTCCAAAACGTTCCAGGACTTTATAATGTGTCACTGCATCTTTTCCGTTTTTATGGTTAATAGCCATTTTTTTACGGTCCGTGGGATGACGTCCGATAGGCCTTCAATGGTTCCCTCGTCATCTTTCAGATTCCCCTGCACCACAGCACGGTAACGGCGGCGGATACTGTGGCATTTCAGCT
>ENA-OQCN01000279-OQCN01000279.1-human-gut-metagenome-genome-assembly--contig:-NODE-279-length-27135-cov-2.572349_pt1 | contig 27135 bp, 31 predicted proteins | sample MGYA00242497_ERZ504576 | MGnify/ENA primary metagenome ERZ504576 (study PRJEB26092, sample SAMD00036296) | human gut metagenome | host: Homo sapiens | study: EMG produced TPA metagenomics assembly of...
ACGTAGCTGTACATCGATCGATGCTCAGACGTACGTAGTGTACATCGATGATGCTCAGACGTACGTAGCTGTACATCGATCGATGCTCAGACGTACGTAGCTGTACATCGATCGATGCTCAGACGTATCCTATAAATATGGCTAAATTAGGAAGTGTATTATTATACAAGGGAGATAAAATTGAAGCTGAAAAATTATTTATTGAATCATTGGAAGTTATGTGTGGTTTAAGCCGTCCTTGGTATGCTTTAGGACAGTTGGCTGAGAATAAGGGAGATAGTATAAAAGCTTATATATTTTATAAACGAGGAATGTCTTTAGATAGTCCAATTACTCTATCTGATAGAAGAAATTTAATAAACAAGAATGAATTGACAGAATATTCATTAAAGAGCAAAGCTTTAGACATAATTAATATATATGAAAATACATATAATACATCTTTGATAGATAAAAGAATTATTTTAATGGATACCCTTAGTATACATAAAAAGGCGCATCAGAAAGCATAATAGAGTAGGATTTTTTTTAATATTATTATTTATGAAAGAACTAAATTTGAAACAGATGGAATCTGTCAATGGTGGTCTGGAAAGTGATTGCAAAGGAGCATTGGTAAGTTTAGGAATGGGAGTTGCAGGAGTTGTGTTGTCGGCTGCTTCATTAGGATCTGGACCTGTAGGATGGGTTTCTGGATTATCTTATGGATTATCATTAGCTGGCACATCATTTAGTGGAATTCAAACGATTGGAAGTTGTTTTTAGTAAAACAAACGGTTTATGAAAAAACAATATCTATTTCTTATACTTGTGATTTATTTGATTGGGTGTATCATGAATTTATGCTATTACATAGTAATATATGGAACTTTCTTTTCAATGCAGTATATGAATGCAATATTACTTTTAGTTGTAGCAATATTGCTTATATTTAATCAGTATTACAAGAAGTAAGAAATCATGAATAGAAGGAAGAATCTTGAAATCTAGAATTGCTTTATTCTTCCTTTTTTGCTGTGTATAAATTATAAAAGATAATGAAAAGTAATCTACTTCAATATTACCTTAACTGGAATGTAAAATGTTATGTTTTAATCATATTGGGAATTTCTTGCCTGATAGTGTATGTACAACAAGAATATATTATTGTTCCTCAAATACATAATATGTTGGCCGTTGATATTAAAACGAAGGAATGGCTGCTTTCAAAGTTTGGTGAATACCGTTTTGCTTCTTTTGTCTTGACACCATTAGTGATACTTTTGCGTATCTATTTAGTTAGTATATGTTTTTATATTGGGAATATACTATTAGAAAGAGTCCATAAAACCACTACTTGGAAGACTTATTTTCATGTCTCTTTAAAGGCGGACTTTGCATTGATTTTGGCTCCACTTCTAAATTGTTGCCTGATTCTGTATGCAGGAACGGATTTTGCTGCGAACATAATGCAAAAAACTTCTTTATTATATTTTTTTTGATGTAGATAGTTTAGATGCATGGATGGTCATTCCGATAAGTCTTTTTAATATATTTGAATTTTTATATTTCTTGTTTGTATCAATGCTGTTGTCTGTAGCTACAAATCGAACCTATCGTGATAGCATGAATTTTGTTACTTCAACGTATTGTACAGGATTGATTTTATACATTATCATTGTTGTATTTATAGTATTATGTATAGTAGAATGAATAATTATATAAAATGCTTGCGAACGATGCTGCTATGTTTTATTGTGATATTGTTTATATGTGTGGTTGTTGGTGTAATTAAATATTCTACAGCACATTCTTTGAAGCAAAGAAAAAGACATTAAGTTATCTACGATTGATATGAAAAATTTACAATGGAGAAGTATTATACAGATTCAAAGCCATTATTAATAATTTATTTCCATCCAGAATGCTATTTTTGTAGCATGGAAATGTCTGAAATGTTAGAAATAAAAAGGATTGAAAATTTTAATGCACTTTTTATAACTAATGCATTAGAAAGTGAAGTGCAAGATTTCTTGTTACAATATCCTATAGATAAATTGAAAAACGCCACTATAGCAATAGACATTCATGGTGAATTTGCCGAAAGATTCAAAATAAAGGCACCTCCTACTATTATTATATACGACAAGAAAGGGAAGCTTAAAAAAATATTTCGTGGAGCAGTGACTATAAAAAAGATAGTAAAATATTTATATTGAGATCTGATAGATACATGGTTATGAGAATGAAAGAACTGAATAAAACATTTGTTTTACAACATGATGCATCCGATTGTGGCGTAGCGTGTTTACTATCTATAATACGATATTATGGTGGCAGCACAACATTGCAATATTTGAGGGAGCTGAGCGGTACGACAAAACAAGGCACTACTTTGCTTGGGCTTTATCAGGCTGCCGGGCAAGTCGGCTTTGATGCAAAAGGTTGTGAGACTGATATACTTTCATTAAAAGAACATGGAAGTCCTGTAATCCTTCATCTTGTACTAGATGGAAAATTTGAGCATTATATGGTTTGTTATGGTTTTAAGGATGGATATTTTATTATGGGGGATCCTGCCAAAGGAATAATCACTTATACCGCAGAAGAACTGGAACAAGTATGGAAATCTCACGCTTGTCTTACTCTTGTGTGTACAAACAATTTTATACTACAGAAAGACATTAAAGCACAGAAAAGAGCTTGGCTCATCCATCTATTGAGAGATGATTATGCCATATTGGGAGTAAGTATCCTTGTAGGATTACTCATGTCTGTTTTGGGGATGACTACAGCTGTTTTTTCTCAAAAATTGATTGATGTCATCATCCCTGATAAAGATTATAAACGTTTATGGCTGGGATTAGTTCTGGTTTCATTCTTGCTGCTGGCACGATTAGGTTTAGGAACGATCCGTCAGTATATGTTGTTTCTCCAGAGCCGTGATTTTAATAATAGACTGATCGCTTTCTTTTATAATCATCTGTTACGTTTGCCTAAATTCTTTTTTGATACGCGCAGAATAGGCGAATTAGTAGCACGTCTTAATGATACACGCCGCATTCAATCTGTAGTCAGTATCATTGCAGGAAGCATTGTTATTGACTTTTTAGTTACTATTGTAACTTTAAGTATGTTGTTTTATTATTCTTGGCCCATAGCTTTATTGCTGGTTATAAGTATTCCGCTATTTATTTGGATAGTGAGCATATATAATGCTCCGTTGGTTGAGGCTCAGCGTAATGTGATGATGAGTTATGCGCACAGTGAAAGTAATTTTATAAATACGATGCAGGGAATAGATACCATAAAGAATTTCAATAGACAACATGAGTTTGGAGCACTGAATCAGGCAATATATGGTTTCTTTCAAAACAAGGTGTTTGATTTAGGAAGGCTGAATATAAAATTATCGGTTGTTTATGGTATTATTAGTATTGTACTGATTGTAGGGGCGATAGGGATAGGGAGTTTCTTTGTCTTGTCCGGGCGGTTGAAATTAGGGGAATTGATGGCTGCGATAAGTCTGGTGGCATCCATTGCACCGGCAATTGTTAATTTGGCTTTAGTGTCCGTATCATTGAATGAGGCAAAAGTTGTCTTTTAATTCGGATGTTTGGAGTTTGTGGGTATTCCTTCTGAAAAGAAAGAAGGTAGATTTTCCCCGGGAAGTGGATAGCATTCAAGTTAAGAATATTTCTTTCCGTTTTCCAGGACGGAAAAGAATTTTAGACAATATTTCTCTTGCGGCTTTTAAGGATAAAATGATTTTTATTATTGGCGAAAGCGGTTGTGGTAAATCGACATTTTGCAAGATCATGGAGAGAGCATATGAGTTGGAGACAGGGGAAATTTTATTAAATGGGAAGGATGATTTGAGGGGACTGCCATAGAAAAATGGAGGGAGAATATAGGTGTTGTTCCGCAAGATGTTTTTATTTTTAATGGTACAGTGATGGATAATCTGTTACTCAGTGGCGTGGATACGTCTCCACAATATATTATAGATGTTTGTTCCCGCTATGGAGTGGACAAATATATTGCCCGATTGCCTCAAGGTTATCATACGGTTGTGGGAGAAGAGGGGATAAATTTATCGGGTGGTCAGAAACAATTGATAGCTTTTGCGCGCATCTTGGTTAAGAATCCCTCTGTGCTTATACTTGACGAGTCGACTTCTGCTATGGATAGAGATTTGGAAATGTTTGTTATGGATCTGTTATCACGGCTGAAAAGAGATAAAATCATATTGTTCATATCCCATAGGCTACACATATTAAAAAAATATGCGGATTATATTTATTTGATTGAGAATGGAAGGGTCAGTCATTATGGTACGCATGAGGAAATGATGGAAGGAGAGAATATGTATGCTGATTATTGGAGGGCATTTATGTGAAATGAAGAAACTATGCTGGTCTGAGCGGAGGATTTATGGCAAAAGCAAAAATGAAGTTATAAAATAGTGTTATTTTAAAAAAGAAACGATAATGAAAGTAAAATGTTTATTGGCTGTTCTGTTGCTATCGGCTACAGCAACAGCATTCGCCCAAGAGGCGAAGTATGGAATCAAGTCTGCCATCCTCAAGAAAGAGGCGGTCACTATGGGGCAGAAAGTGCAAGGCGTGCAGTATTTTGACGATTACGGCAGAAAGGAGGCGTCCGAACTTACAATGAAAGTGGGAGGCGTGGCAAATGTGGAGAAACATATCCGGACGATAGCCGATGGAGATAAGATTATCTCTATTGACCTCGATATGAAGGTGGCCAATAAAGCAACTTTGCCCGTCAAGCCGGTCAACTATTTGAATCTGACAGACGAAGTACGTGAACTGCACAAGATAAAGGAAGTGGGAACAGAAGAAATACTGGGCAGGAAGTGTACCAAGTACACTTTGGAGGTAGTGTATGGAGGACAAACCACCTATTCCACGGTATGGATATGGAAAGGTATTCCGCTGAAGAACGAGACTTCATCCAATGGAATGGTTATCGTTACCGAGCAGGCAACGGAAATTCAGGAGAATGCAGAAGTCCCGGCCATGAAGTTTTTGGTACCCGAAGGAGTTACGTTTCCTTAATCGGATATGAAATGTTGAGGCTTTTATCTTTTCTGTTTCTCGTCAGCGCATTCTTTTCTTGCTTACCGGAAAAGACCGCCTTGGAACGTGCTTTGCGTGAGGCAGGCGATAATCGGATGGAGCTGGAAAAAGTGCTGGCATACTATCGGGATGATACGTTGAAATATCAGGCAGCTTGTTTCCTTATTGAAAATATGCCGGATCAATATGCTGTGTTACCATTGGATTCCACGGACACATACGCACGGGCTTTGTTGTCTTTGGATAAGGAGGATCCCGTCAGTTGGGAAATATCCCGTTCGCTTGTGGCCGCTGTATTCGATTCTATTTCAAAAATCCAACCCGAATCCCGGATTAAAATAGTCAGGGATATAGAAGTAATGACAAGTGACTATTTAATAGAGAACATAGAATCGGCGTTTAAGGTATGGAATCGGAGGGGGGTGGCAAAGCATTATTCATTTGATGATTTCTGTAGTTATGTATTGCCTTATCGGGTGGCTCATGAACCTCTGTCTCACTGGCGGAGGACTGCCTTGCAGCGTTATGGTCACTGGCTGGATTCGTTGAATGCTCCGCAGGAGGTAGCCCGTAGTATTGCCATGCGTTATCCGGTGCGTTATAATGCAGGCATGACCAAATATCCGTATATCATGAGTTATGAAGAAATGGACAGTTTGCAATGGGGGACTTGTGATGACATGACCGCTTTCCTCACTTTGTCCTTGCGTGCTATCGGCATACCTGCGGCAACGGATGTCGTCAAGGCGTGGGCCAACAGGAGTTCTGCACATTGTTGGAATGTAGTGAAAGACACTGCCGGACATTTTGTTGATATCGGTTACGGACCGGACGGGAAGAACTTTGTGGTCTATAAAGTTTCTAAAGTGTATAGAATGCAGTACCGGTCTCCCGGTGAGGAAGATGTGACACAAGGATATGATATGCCTTTGTCCGATGTCAGTTTCCCATTGGACGGTAAGAACAAACAGGCGTACTTGTGTACATTTAATAATAGCCAGTGGATACCGGTGCTTGGCAAGTTCGGGGAATGGGAACGTGACTTTCCGGAACCTGGGGAGGGGACTTCTTTGGGGAGATAACAAGATAGACGGTTACAGGGAAGAAGGGAAAGGCATTGCATATCTTCCGGTCGTTCACGAACGGGGAATATTGAAACCTTTCGCCGCTCCGGTCATTTTATATGAAGGAGGCGAAGTCCGCTCTCTCCGCCCTATTTTATCCGATACGGAATCTGTCACCTTACATCGCAAATACCCCAAGTATAATAAAATAGCTTCTGATGTTCACGACAGTAATGAGGTGATACCTGGTGATGACTATGAACTTTTCTATTGGAATGACGAATGGTGCAGTCTCGGTAGAAAAACAGCCGGACACGACACATTGGTATATGTGGAAGTACCCAAGAATGCATTGCTTTGGCTGCATAATCATACGCAGGGAAAGGAAGAGCGGATTTTTACGTATGAAAACGGAAAGCAGATTTGGTGGTAATATGGGGTGGATAGTCCGGATGAAGAAAAAAATGCAGGAATTTATGGCAAATGATACGGCACGCTCTATTTGTGATGCGTGTCCGTTGATGTTCTTGTCTATAGATGACGCTCCGTTTGTATGAACTTCTATTTGTAATTTATTGGTATCTAATTGTTTATAAAATGTTTTTTTAGCCTGCTATTTGTCTATCTTACTTTTTAGGTGGTTCATTGTATTATTCCTAATTTTACCGATGTCAAACTAATGAATAATGTAGTCATGAAACCAAATTGGTATTGTATGAATGAAATGGAATCATAGAATATCCGATTGTGTGTTATAAAATGAAAAGAGCAAATGCGGAAAAAATGGATTAAATTGTTTCCTCTGTTGATTGGTGCAGTCATAGCTTATTGTCTGTTTGTGGTATGTGATACCGCAAAATAAGGGGGGAGAAGTTGCTGCAATATTAGTTGCTGCTATTTTACTGTTTTTTTTTATTTTACTGAGATTCGTTATCGGAAAGAATAAAAATGTAATTGGAAACTCGCTTTTATAGGCTGATTAATAGGATATTATGTCGTTTATGACTTCTTTAATCAGCTATTGTATTGTATGATAAATAAAAACTCAATAAAACATTTGATAATTAGGGACTAATTGCAGACATTGCAAATGCACAATCCCTAATTTGATTCGAGAATGCAGATGCAAATCAAGCTAATCAGACGTTTTTTGTCCAAAATCATCGCATTCTTTGAGACATTATAAGACTTCGCTTGGTGATACGATAATCATTAAGTATTTTTGCCGCAAATATTGCGACGTTATTCGTTGCTTAATGACGCATAAGATATGTTCGATGTATAAAAGAGGAGAATGTCAGATAATTAAAAGCAGGCTTGAAGAGCCAAGAAAGTTAATGATTATCCGCAATCATACCACCAAATGCTAATTTATAGATGCTTTCACCGTAGGGGCGGACCCGTGTGTCCGCTGATAACATTCACTTTATGCTTTCGAGCAGACACATGGGTCTGCCCCTACGGTGGAAGCGTCATCCGTACCGAGAAATATACCGGCACATAAATTCCCATTTATCATCCGGTGATATATATGCGGATAATCATGAAAAGTTATAAGGTTGAGTTGATTGTATGAATCTTAAAAAAAATATAATTATGAAAGACCAAGAATTATACTTCCGGTATGATACATTATACATAACCGGTGACAGATATGAGTTCAAAAAGGTCAAGAAGCGGCCTTTAGGAATAAAACTTCGCAGATTCTTTAGTGTTAAGATAGTAGTGGTAGTTCTTTTTTTAGTTCTCTCTCCTAGTTTTATAGAACATCGTTTTAGCATCTATCCTCTTTTGGTATTTGTATGTCCTGTTGTTATAATTTTTAGTACGAGTTGTCATGAGATATACAAGGATATGGTACTCTGGAAGGAAGATATAATAAGCATGAAGGTAAAGGATAGACGATTGATTATTTTGTACAGGAATGAAAGCGGTGACCCTTCCAGATACGCCAAGGAACTAGAATTGCAGTCGGCAGATATTCGTTGGAAGAACTTGGTGAGGCATTAGGATATGCTTTACGGTAGATGTTTTTCCTTAGCTTGACGGTTGTGGGGCTTGCCTGCCCGAACCAACGGTCACGATCTTGGGAGTAATATGCAACGTAGACTATTTTCGGGCGAGCAAACCTCGCCCCTACAAGCAAAATAATAGCTGAATTTACTTTGCACCCCTGTAGCTCCTTTAACAACATGGTTATTGAGTTAGTACAATCCCGTGGATAGTATGCAATCCTCATATAAAAAAGAAAATAAACTGTCACATCCGTCACATCTGTCACATGGTAACTTATACACTTGAATCACAACGTGTTGCGATGGTGACGGATAGCGTGACGGATACGGTGACAGACTTTTGTTAATCTTGCACATATGCTACAGCCTCTTTTTACATGCATGATGTGGGTTGTTCCACTTGTTGGAACAGTTTGTTCCGTCCAGTGGAACAAATAGTTTCATGCTAATGGAACAAATTATTCCTATCAGTGGAACAACTTATTCCTATATGTAAAGACAGGTTGTACCATGCGCTAGAATTAATGGTTTCTATTAGAAAAACTCATTGTTCCAAATGGTGCAATACATTGTATCATAGCATATAATGGTCTGGATTATACCTGTCGCGAATGCATTCCTTCAATATCTTTCCGCTTCACCTCCCTATCGGAAATTCCTGTGCCCTTCGCGTCCTTTTTTTTGAAAGAAACCTTCCTGTATATTGCTTTGTTTCCCGATTTTATCCGTATCTTTATAGATTGGAAAAAACGAATAAATACACGATAAATGATAAAGATTACCCAGGTACGCGACGGCGGAAACCATGTAACCCAGAGCACTCTTACACTGGATGCATGGGTAGAAAGAATGAAAGAGGAGGTGAAAACCTGTCCCGTCACCATGTTCAGAAGCCAGTTGCGCCATTTCCTCCCCGGCGACCATTGCGAGGCGGCGGACAAACTGCCCAAGATGATGCCTGCCGCCGAGTTCCGCAAGACGGAGGGCGGACAGTGCATGAAGGCTTATAACGGATTGGTGGAATTGACCGTAGGCCCCTTGGCGGGCAGGGCGGAAGTGGAGCAGGTGAAACGGGAGGCATGGAAGTTGCCGCAGACGCGGTGCGCCTTTATGGGCGCCAGCGGACATTCGGTGAAAATCCTGGTGGCTTTCACCCGACCCGACAATACGCTGCCCCTTACCCGTGCGGAGGCGGAAGCGTTTCATGCTCATGCCTACATCATGGCGGTGAAGTGCTACCAGCCCAGTTGTCATTCGATATCCGTCCCAAGGAACCTTTCCTGGAACAATATTCACGCCTTTCCTATGACCCGATGTGCTTTACCGGCCGGACTCCGTGCAGTTCTACCTGTCACAGCCTATGGGGATGCCCGATGAAATGGCCTTGCATACCGAACCTGCTGTCTCCGGCCAGCGTCCTTTGGAACGTGCCTTGGGGAGTTATGAAACGGCAGATGCGCTCTCCATGCTGTTCGAGGCGGCCTTGAGGCAGGCTTACATTGATTTGGATAAGCCCGATCCGGCCGATGAAAAGTCCTCCTATAGCTGGGATACCCTTCTTTCGCAACTGGCGTTGAACTGTTTCCGGTCGGGCATTCCGGAGGAAGCGGTGGTCAGCAGGGCGCGTTTCCGTCATTTTGCACGCAAACCGTTGGAACTGGTGCGTCAGGTGGTGCGGAATGTGTACAGCCGGCGTCAGGATTTCGGAAGCAAATGCGCTTTGAGCCGTGAGCAGCAATTGTCGGTCCTCATTGCCGAGTTTATGAAAAGACGTTATGAATTTCGCTTTAACGTGCAGACCGGCGAGGCGGAGTTCCGCGAGCGGCATTCCTTCTGCTTCCGCTTTCAGCCGGTGGACAAGCGTGCGCTGAACAGCATCGCCCTGGATGCACAGGCCGAAGGTATCCCCCTGTGGGACAGGGATATCAGCCGCTATGTGTATTCCAATCGTGTGCCGGTGTATAATCCGCTGGAGGATTTTCTGTTCAACCTTCCGGAGTGGGACGGACGCGACCGCATCCGTCCGCTGGCGCAGACCGTACCTTGTGACAATCCGCATTGGCCCGAATTGTTCCATCGCTGGTTTCTGAACATGGTGGCTCATTGGCGGGGGATGGACAAGCGCTATGCCAACAGTGTTTCGCCCCTGCTGGTGGGAGCGCAGGGAACGCGCAAGTCCACCTTTTGCCGCAGCATCATGCCGCCTTCCGAATGTTCCTACTATACGGACAGCCTCGATTTCTCACGCAAGAAAGATGTCGAACTAAGCCTGAATCGCTTCGCGTTGATCAACATTGACGAGTTCGACCAGGTGAGCGCCACACAACAGGGATTCTTGAAGCACATCCTGCAAAAGCCGGTGGTGAATGCGCGCCGGCCTTACGGCACATCGGTGGTGGAGATGCGCCGCTATGCTTCGTTCATTGCCACCAGTAACCACAAGGATTTGCTGACCGATCCTTCGGGCAGCCGCCGCTTCATCTGCATTGAGGTGAAGGGGGTGATTGATACCTCGCGTCCCATAGACTACGATCAGTTGTATGCACAGGCCATGCACGAGCTGGCGCACGGCGAGCGTTACTGGTTTAATGATGCGGACGAGTATGTCATGACGGAGGCGAACCGCGAATTTCAGCAATATTCTCCTGAAGAGCAGTTCCTTTTCCGTTATTTCCGCATGGCGGAAGCGGGGGAAGAGGGCGAGTGGATGGCGCCTGCCGAAATATTGAAGATATTGCATCAGGAAGTGGATATTCCATTGAACGCCAAGAGGGTGGCGGCATTCGGACGAATTTTGAGGAAACAGGGTATTCCTTCACGGCATACACGTAAAGGCACTGTGTATCAGCTGGTAAGGGCATGATGAGGTCCGGAGGCGGCGGTGTGACAGATAAAAGTCCGTCACACCATCGTCACACCATCTGTCACAGTGGTAAACTGTTGTCGCACAATGTGTTGCATGCGGCTGTGACAGTGTGACGGATATTACCAGTTAAATTCATTTGTGTAGTAGTCGAATGACGGCTCTTCGCTGATGCCTCTCTGGCGGAACAGAAGGCGGATGGTCTGTTGGTCCTGTGGTGAAAAAGGGCGTTCCTTGCGGAAGCACCGGTAATACTGGCTTCTGCCAGGTGGTTGATGATCATATTGCGCAGTAGGCTGCCTTCTTTGTAGGGCACATTGTCCAGCAGGTGGGTGACTCCCCATGCCATCCGCACTTTGTCGGTGGAACGGAACAGTTCACATTCTTCACCCTCCTTGGGATAACGGAGCGGGTTTACCACTTTGAGAAATAGATGTTCATCCGTATCCCTGCAGGGCGGCAGTTCGTCTCAGGCAGTTTTGGGAACGGGGGCATGTGGCGTTAAGGCAGCGTGCGAAGTCTTTGGGCGCAAAGGGAAATTGCGGTTGTTTTTCCATGTTTCTTTTGTTTCTTTTGTTCAAAGTACAAATTTAATGAAAAACACTGGACCAGAAGAATAAAAGCGCTTCATTTGTTTCATGAACTCCCTGTTTTTTTGTAATTGTTTTATGTGAGCCATTTGGGGGACTGATTCTTTTTATTTCTGCAAAATTTCGTATTCTCTTAGCAAAAAATATTCTATCGTTTTCCCATATTGAATAAAATGCGTATATTTGCACGCAATAAAATCTAAACGCATAAAGCCCTATGTCATTTATTGCAGATAAAATCGTAATGGACGGATTAACCTACGACGATGTATTGTTGATCCCCGCCTATTCTGAAGTTTTACCAAAAACAGTCGAACTCACGACTAAGTTCTCACGCAACATCGAGTTGAAAGTCCCTTTTGTGACTGCCGCTATGGATACGGTTACAGAAGCGAAAATGGCCATTGCCATTGCCCGTGAAGGGGGAATCGGTGTGATTCACAAAAACATGTCTATCGAAGAGCAGGCACGTCAGGTAGCCATAGTGAAACGTGCGGAAAACGGTATGATTTATGATCCTGTGACTATCAAGAGAGGATCTACTGTGAGAGATGCACTTGCGTTGATGTCTGAATATAGAATCGGCGGTATCCCTGTAGTAGACGATGAAAGATATTTGGTAGGTATTGTGACGAACCGTGACCTTCGTTTTGAGAAGGATATGGACAAACGTATTGATGAAGTAATGACGAAGGAGAATATTGTCACTACCAACCAGTCCACTGACATGGAGGCTGCCTCACGGATTCTGCAAGAGCATAAGATTGAAAAGTTGCCGGTGGTGGATAAGGAAGGTAAACTGGTAGGTCTTATTACTTATAAAGATATTACAAAAGCGAAAGATAAACCGATGGCTTGCAAGGATGCCAAAGGACGTTTGCGTGTGGCTGCCGGTGTAGGGGTTACTGCCGATACGCTGGACCGTATGCAGGCCTTGGTTGATGCCGGTGCGGATGCAATCGTTATTGATACGGCTCATGGCCACTCCATGTATGTGATCGAAAAATTGAAAGAAGCTAAGAAACGTTTCCCGAATATTGATATTGTGGTAGGTAATATCGCTACGGGCGAAGCTGCCAAAATGTTGGTGGAAGCCGGTGCGGATGGTGTGAAGGTCGGTATCGGTCCGGGTTCTATCTGTACTACCCGTGTGGTTGCCGGTGTGGGTGTTCCCCAGCTTTCTGCCGTTTATGATGTTGCCAAGGCGTTGAAAGGTACAGGTATACCTTTGATTGCTGATGGTGGCTTGCGTTATTCGGGGGATGTGGTAAAAGCTTTGGCTGCCGGCGGTTATAGTGTAATGATCGGTTCATTGGTTGCCGGAACGGAAGAGTCACCGGGTGATACGATTATCTTTAACGGACGTAAATTCAAATCTTATCGTGGAATGGGATCTTTGGAAGCGATGGAGAACGGTTCGAAGGATCGTTATTTCCAGAGCGGAACTGCCGATGTGAAGAAACTGGTTCCGGAAGGTATTGCAGCCCGTGTACCTTATAAAGGTACTTTGTATGAAGTGATTTACCAGTTGGTAGGTGGTCTTCGTGCGGGAATGGGATATTGTGGCGCTGCTAATATAGAACAATTGCATGATGCCAAATTCACCCGTATTACTAACGCAGGTGTATTGGAAAGTCATCCGCATGATGTGGCCATAACCAGCGAGGCTCCTAACTACAGCCGTCCTCAATAAAATGTATGAATGATGCCGCATAGAATGGTCGGTATTCTGTCACTTCTCCTTGTGTTCGCGTTGGAAATGCGGGCGCAAGGAGAAGTTGTGTTATCTATTGACGGTGAACCTGTAAAACGTTCCGAGTTTGAATATTATTTTCGTAAATCTTCTCATCGGACCCCGCTTTCTTTTCTACCTTCTTTTATCAACTATAAATTAAAAGTACGCTATGCACATGATATGGGAATAGATACGTTGTCTGTTTTCCGCAGGCAGGTGGACTGGTATCGGGGCAAACTTTTAAGAACTTATTTGGCAGATGCAGAAAAGGAGGAACAGGCTGCCCGCCGGTTATACCTGCAAGGTGAACAACGTTTGCAGGCAAATGATTGGATCAAAATTGCCCATATTAGCAAATATTTATCCCAGAATGCAAGCCGTCAGGAGGAAATGAGGGTGCGGCAGCAAATGGATTCGGTTTATGAAGCATTGCGGGAAGGCGCGGATTTTGCAACGCTGGCCCGCCGGTACTCGGATGATGAAGCTTGTAAAAATGTGGAGGAGTGTTGCCGTGGATGCCTGTGAACAAGAATATGCAGGAATGGATAGACAAACTGGAATCTTTGGAAAGAAATAAGATTTCAGCTCCTTTTTATTCACCTATGGGCATTCATATAGTGAAATGGATAGACCGCAGGCAGGGTGTCAGTTTTGAAGAAAAACGGGAACTGTTATTGAATTATCTGGAGAAGAATGGCAATTGTACATGGAAGGAGCTTTCTGCAGAACAGAAGGAAGAACTGGAGTTCCGGGTGCAGGAATTGCAGGATGGTTTGCTTGCGGCTTATTTGTCGCAAAAATATCAATCGGGTGATGAAGCTGGAATGAGGATGACCTGGAACGCTTCTTCAAGCAACATAAATCAGACTATGCCTGGGAATTGCCGCATTATCGGGGAGCAGTGATTCATTGTAAAGATAGAAAAACGGCTTCAGCCATTAAGAAACAATTGAAAAAAAACCGGTATCCCAGTGGAAAGATATATTACATACACTGACCGGAGATGATGCTTCCTCCAAAGTTCGTATGGAAGCAGGTGTCTTTCAGATAGGGACCAACAGGTATATTGATAAATTGGTCTTTAAATGCGGTAGCTTTCAGCCTGAGCCGGATTTACCTTATACTTTTGTGATGGGAAAGAAGTTAAAGAAAGGTCCTGAAAGTTATGAGGATGTAAGAGAAGCGGTTGTCAAGGATTATCTGACTGTCTATGAGGATGCCTGGTTGAAAGATTTGAAGCGGAAATATAAGGTTGAAATTAACCAAGAGGTTTTAAAAACAGTTAATAATAACGGAAGTAATTAATTATTGCAGTATCTTCGTTCACTATTTTAATGTTATATGAATATCGTGAAAAACTGGGGGGTGTTACTTGTTATAGCAGGTGCTTTGTCGGGATGCGGCCAGGAGCACGACCATAAGGGGAGGACTCCTTTAGTGGAAGTTGCTGGTGAATATCTCTATAAAGAAGATTTGCAGGCGGCGTTGCCTTTCCATATTTCAAAAGACGATAGTGTCTTGTTTGCCGAGCACTATATAAAAAACTGGGTGGAGGATGTGCTGCTTTTTGATAAAGCGGAAGGAAATATTCCTGATAATGCAAAGATTGCCAAGTTAGTGGAGAACTATCGCAGGGCATTGATCATGCATACGTATCAGGAGGAACTGGTTAATCAGAAACTGGCCAATGAGATAAGTGATGAGGAAATCAGCGCTTATTATGAGAAAAACAAGGAGTTGTTTCATACAGAACATCCTTTTGTGAAAGGGCTGTTTATAAAAGTCCCTCTTCATTCTCAGGATTTGGCAAGTGTACGCAAATGGTATAAAAAAAATAACCGGGATGCTATTGAGAGCCTGGAAAAATACAGTTTGCGCAATGCGGTGAGCTATGATTATTTTTATGACCGTTGGATGCCATTGTCCGATATTGCTGTCAAAATACCTTTGAAAGCGCTTGATACGGATGAGAACTATTTGGACAAGAACCGGAATATAGAGGTAAAAGACACGGCGTTTTGTTATTTCCTGCATGTAGAGGAATTCTTGGGTAAGGACCAACAGAGGCCGCTGGATTTTGCAAAGACGGAAATTAAGGAGATTTTAATAAACCTGAAGCGGGTTGAATTTATAAATAAAGTCAAAGAAGAGTTATACCGACACGCTTCGGACAGGAACAAGATTAATTACTATTATTTGAATTCAAATGAATAAATTGATGTGTACCAAAGTTTATGCACTGATGCTGATGCTGTTTGCCGTTGTTTCAGTATACGGGCAAGACAATGTGATAGACGAGGTTGTATGGGTAGTAGGTGATGAGGCCATTCTAAAATCGGACGTGGAGAATGAACGTCTGAATGCCCAGTATGAAGGCCGCAAGTTTGACGGTGATCCGTATTGTATTATTCCGGAGCAGCTTGCCATCCAGAAATTGTTTCTTCATCAGGCTGCTATTGATAGTATTGAGGTTTCCGAACAGGAAATTATCAGTGATGTGGAAAGACGTACAAATTGGCTGATTGATCAGATTGGTTCTAAGGAAAAAGTAGAAGAATATTATAATAAGACTTCTACACAAATACGCGAAATGCTCCGCGAGAATATACGTGATGGAAAAACGGTGCAGAAAATGCAGCAGCAGATTGTGGGGGATATCAAGATTACTCCGGCCGAAGTCCGTCGTTATTTCAAGGATCTTCCTCAAGACAGTATTCCTTTTATTCCTACTCAGGTAGAAGTGCAGATCATTACTATGGAACCTAAGATTCCGCAGGAAGAAATTGAGCGTGTGAAGAAGACTTTGCGTGACTATACGGAACGTGTTACTTCCGGTGAAATAGCTTTCTCCACTTTGGCACGTCTGTATTCGGAAGATGAAGGTTCGCGCCGCCGTGGTGGCGAACTCGGCTTTATGGGCAGGGCTGAGCTGGTACCTGAATATGCGAATGTGGCATTCAATCTGCAAGATCCTAACAAGGTATCCAAGATTGTGGAGTCTGAATTCGGTTTCCATATTATCCAGTTGATCGAAAAACGTGGTGACCGTATCAATACCCGCCATATCTTGTTAAAACCGAAAGTGGATGAAAAAGATCTGGAAGCAGCCTTGTTACGTCTGGATTCTATTGCCAATGATATCCGTAATGAGAAATTTACTTTTGATGATGCCGCTACTTATATCTCTCACGATAAGGACACGCGTAACAACCATGGTTTGATGGCGAATCCGCAGACTGGTACGGCGCGTTTTGAAATGCAACAATTGGCACAGGTGTCACAAGAGGCTGCAAAGATGGTGGAAGGCATGAATGTGGGGAAATTTCCAAACCTTTTACCATGATTAATGCAAAAGGAAAGGAAATTTGCGCTATCGTGAAATTGAAAACCCGCTTGAACGGGCATAAGGCAACCATAACGGAAGACTACCAACGGCTGAAAGGCATCGTGATGGAAAAACGCAGCGAAGAAAAACTTGATAAGTGGATCAGGGATAAACAAAAACATACCTACGTGCGTATTAATGAGAAGTGGCAGAAATGCGATTTCAAATATCCGGGTTGGGTAAAGAAATAATGTAGTGTATAAAGTATATGCTTGGAAAAAGAAAGAATAAATACTCTTCGGGCAGGCATAGGATACTTGTGGTAAGTGTCCTGTGCCTGTTCGGCTTTTGCTTGCTGGCTCAGGTGAGACCGGCTAAAAAAGGGGAACAGAAACCGGCTAAAAGCAAGGTGTATCTGTTGCATTCGGATGTGTTGAAGAAAAGTCCGTTGAATCCGGACCCGGATGCACAGATTCTGATTGGAAACGTTGCGTTCCGTCACGACAGTGTATATATGTATTGTGACAGTGCCTGTTTCTATGAGAAAACGAATTCGCTGGAAGCTTTTGACAATGTGAAGATGGTGCAGGGGGATACCTTGTTTCTGTATGGGGACTATTTGTTTTATGACGGAAATACCCAGATTGCCCAGGTACGCTATAATGTACGCATGGAAAACAAGAATACGACTTTGTTGACGGATAGCCTGAACTACGATCGTATTTATAATTTGGGATATTACTTTGATGGCGGGACATTGATGGACGAGGAGAATGTATTGACTTCGGAATGGGGGGAATATAGTCCGGCTACCAAAATATCTGTGTTCAATTATGATGTGAAGTTGGTCAACCCTAAGTTTACTTTGACTTCCGATACATTACGATACAGTACAGCAACCAAAATAGCCAATATCCTTGGTCCGTCCGATATTGTCAGTGATGCTAACCATATTTATTCGGAATTGGGCTTTTATAATACTCAGATAGGGCAGGCGGAATTGTTGGACCGGTCCGTGCTGACCAATGAGGGGAAGCGTTTGACTGGAGACAGTCTGTTTTATGATCGTGTAAAAGGATACGGGGAGGCGTTTGATAATGTGATCATGACAGATACTGTAAACAAGAATATGCTGACTGGTGATTATTGTTATTATAATGAATTGACCAAGTATGCTTTTGCTACTAAAAAAGCGGTGGCAGTGGATTATTCACAAGGTGACAGCTTGTTTATGCATGCCGATACATTGCAAATGTATACCTACTATTTGAATACTGATTCTATGTTCCGGGAAACGCGGGCGTATCATAAAGTACGTATGTATCGCACGGATGTGCAGGGGGTATGCGATTCGTTGGTCTTTTCCTCCAAGGATAGCTGCCTGACCATGTATTATGACCCTATACTGTGGAATAACAACCAGCAGTTGCTGGGAGAGAAAATCATGATTTATATGAATGACAGTACGATAGACTGGGCACATATTCAGAATCAGGCTTTGTCTGTAGAACAACTGGATTCTACTAGTTATAATCAGGTGACAGGAAAAGAGATGAAGGCTTGGTTTCAAGGCGGTGAGATGCGCAAAGTAGATGTGATCGGTTCGGTTCGTCTGGTATATTATCCGATGGAAAGCGACAGTACACTGATTGGAATGAATGTTTCTGAAACCAGTCTGCTGAATATGTTTCTGGAAAACCGGAAGATGAAAAAAATGATTATGAGTCCGAAATCGAACGGTACTCTTTATCCTATGCTCCAACGTCCGCCGGAGAAGATGAAGTTGGATAACTTTGTGTGGTTTGACTATATCCGTCCGCTTGATAAAGAGGATATCTTTAAGTGGCGTGGAAAGAAAGCCGGTCAGGGGTTGAAGAAGAGTAACCGGAGTGCTGTTCCTTTGCCCAATCATAATTTATTTAATAAAAAGAAATAGCTATGGGAATGTTTAAGATGGAAAAGCCCCGCCGTTTCAACCATCAATATATTTATGTGGATGAACGGAAGGAGAAGCTGCAAAAACTGGAGGAGAAAGCCAAACGCGAGTTGGGTATGCTTCCTCCCAAAGAATTTTCTCCGGAAGATATCCGTGGAAAGTTCGTTCAAGGTACCAAGCATTTAAAACGCAGAAAAGAAAGCGGGCGTAAGCCGATGACTTATGGAGCTTTGTTTGTGGCCATTTTGGTTTTGTTGTATATTCTGCATTACCTGGTGACCGGTGAGTTTACTTTTTAATTACGTAAGTTTATAAGATATATGAGCGATATTATCCGTTTGCTGCCGGATTCCGTTGCCAATCAGATAGCAGCGGGAGAGGTGATTCAGCGTCCTGCATCAGTGATTAAAGAATTGGTGGAGAATGCTATCGACGCAGGTGCTCAGCACGTTGACGTGTTGGTAGTGGATGCAGGAAAGACTTCCATTCAGGTGATTGATGATGGAAAAGGTATGTCGGAAACAGATGCACGTTTGTCTTTTGAGCGCCATGCGACTTCTAAAATTCGTGAAGCTGCTGATTTATTTGCTTTGCATACCATGGGATTTCGTGGAGAGGCTTTGGCTTCTATTGCCGCTGTGGCTCAGGTGGAGCTTCGTACTCGTATGGAAGGGGAGGAATTGGGAACGATGTTGACGATATCCGGTTCCAAGGTAGAGGGACAGGAAGCGGTTTCGTGCCCGAAAGGTAGTAGCTTCTGTGTGAAGAATTTATTCTTTAATGTACCGGCGCGTCGTAAGTTCTTGAAATCGAATCAGACGGAGCTGAGTAATATATTGACGGAGTTTGAACGGATTGTATTGGTTAATCCGGAGGTGTCTTTCACTTTGCACCATAATGGGGCGGAACTGTTCAATCTTCCTGCACTTCAGTTGCGCCAGCGTATCATGGGAGTTTTCGGAAAGAAAATAAATCAGGAGTTGTTATCGCTGGATGTAGATACTACAATGGTCCGTGTTTCCGGGTTTGTAGGAAAACCTGAAACAGCCCGTAAGAAAGGAGCACGCCAATATTTCTTTGTAAACGGGCGATATATGCGCCATCCTTATTTTCATAAGGCTATCATGGATGCATACGAGCAGTTGGTTCCCGTGGGTGAGCAAGTATCTTATTTCATTTATTTTGAGGTGGATCCTGCTAATATTGATGTGAACATACATCCTACTAAAACAGAGATAAAGTTTGAGAACGAGCAAGCCATCTGGCAGATATTGGCAGCTGCCGTGAAAGAAACTCTAGGTAAGTTCAATGCGGTACCTTCCATTGATTTTGATACGGAGGGAATGCCGGATATTCCAGCCTTTGATGCATCTCCATACACTGGTATACAGCCACCAAAGACGACTTATAATCCTGATTATAATCCTTTTAATGTTTCGGCTGCTCCTCCCTCTTCTTATTCAAAGCCTAGTAAGGACTGGGAACAACTGTATGCGGGGCTGGAACGTCATGCTTCTTCTCAAAACTTTCATCCTGACGAGAATGATTATAGGGCGGAAGAGGCTTCTCCTGCGGAGGAAAATCCCGGATTGTATGATCATGTGGAGGACTCTTCAGTCAGTGAGAAATCCGGCCAGCATTATCAGTTTAAAGGACGTTTTATTTTGACTTCTGTAAAGTCCGGCTTAATGATCATTGATCAGCAGCGTGCCCATATCCGTATTTTATATGACAAGTATATAGACCAGATAAGTCGTCGTCAAGGTGTTTCTCAAGGAATGCTGTTTCCGGATATTGTGCAGTTTCCGCTTTCCGAAGTGGCTATTTTGCAGGAAATTATGGAAGACTTGTCTTTCCTGGGATTTGAACTGACTGATTTGGGAGGAGGAAGTTATGCCATAAACGGTGTTCCTGCAGGTATTGAAGGCCTTAACCCGATAGACTTGATCCAAAATATGGTGCATACAGCTATGGAAAAAGGTGGCAAGGTAAAAGAAGAGGTGCAGAGTATTCTGGCATTGACTTTGGCTAAAGCGGCGGCAATTGTTCCCGGACAAGTGTTGACGAATGAGGAAATGACAGGTTTGGTGGATGGCTTATTTGCTGTGGCTACTCCTAATTATACTCCGGATGGTAAAACGGTTCTTTCCGTGATTAATGAGGATGATTTGGAAAAACTGTTTAAATAATTTGCCAATGTGCTGGTTTGCCAATGTGCTGCTCTATGTCCGCATGGTAATTGACACATTGGCATATTGACACATTGTTACATTATAAAGAACGTGAAGATTCTTGAACTAAATAAAAACAAATTCAACACACCGTTATTCTTTGGCAGGACTTTTGTACTTTTGAAAACTCATTTGCCGTAGAAAGTTTTTTTGAGTAAGGACTTTGGGCAGACAATAAACTATTATATGAAAATAACATTACTTAGCTTGGTCCTGTGCCTGCTTTGTTCTTTGAATATGGCGGCACAAGGAAGTGACATAGGTAGTAATCCTGAGGATACCACCATTCATCAACTTTCAAAAAAAGAATTAAGACGCCGGAAGGTGGCTAAGCGCAATATACATTATAATATATTGGGAGGACCGAGTTATACTCCGGACTTTGGTGCGTTAATAGGAGGTAGTGCTCTTGTTACATTTCGTATGAATCCGTCGGATACCTTGCAGAAACGTTCTGTGTTGCCGATGGCTGTTGCGGTAATGTTCGAGGGGGGCTTGAATCTGATGGTGAAGCCTCAGTTGTTTTTCAAAAATGATAAATTCCGTATTTTTGGAAAATTCACTTACAAGAATACATTGGAGAATTTTTATGGTATCGGCTATGCTACCAATAAGCATTATGAGCGCAGTGACTCTACCAGTGAATATCGTTATAGCGGTTTCCAGATTAATCCGTGGTTTTTATTCCGTTTGGGTAAAAGTAATTTCTTTGCCGGTCCCCAGATTGACTTGAGTTATGATAAAATATCCGAGCCTGCCAAGTATTTGGTAGATCAGCCTGATTACAAAAGGTTGGGAGGCACTGCTCACGGATATTCCAATTTCAGTTCGGGAGTGGGATTTCTGCTGACTTATGACAGCCGGGATATTCCTGCCAATGCTTATAAAGGCATTTATCTGGATTTTCGTGGGCTGATGTACCAGAAGTTTTTGGGAGGAGATAATAACTTCTACCGCTTGGAAGTGGACTACCGCCAATACAAAAAGGTAGGAAATAGAAAAGTTATAGCTTGGACTGCCCAAACCAAGAATGTGTTTGGGGATGTTCCTATGAACCAATATGCTTTAAGTGGCACTCCTTTTGATCTTCGTGGATATTATATGGGGCAGTATCGTGATAAATCCTCTCATGTGGTGCTTGCCGAATATCGTCAGATGTTCAATACGGATAAAAGTACATGGGTAAAGCGTATGTTGCATCATTTGGGTTTTGTTGCATGGGGAGGGTGCGGTTTTATGGGGCCTACCATGGGTAAGATTGAAGGAGTGCTTCCCAATGCCGGTGTGGGACTTCGTATCGAGGTGCAGCCGCGTATGAATGTACGTCTGGATTTCGGACGTAATTTTGCCAATGATCAAAGTTTGTTCTATTTCAATATGACAGAAGCATTTTAATGGAAGTAAACACTATGCAGACTGAATATATATTAAAAGCGATAGATGCGGCTTTTGCTGCCGGTAAGGAAATTCTGAACGTTTATAATGATCCTTCTTCTGATTTTCAGGTTGAAAGGAAAGCCGATAATTCTCCACTGACTCTTGCAGACCGTAAGGCGCATGAAACCATTATGACTTATTTGCAGGAAACAGACTATTCGGTATTGAGTGAGGAAGGAAAGCATTTGCCTTACGAGAAACGGGCACAATGGGATACGTTGTGGATAGTCGATCCCTTGGATGGAACAAAGGAATTTATAAAACGGAATGGGGAATTTACTGTCAATATTGCTTTGGTAAAAGAAGGAGTTCCTGTTTTTGGAGTGATTTATGTTCCTGTCAAAGAAACGCTTTATTGGGGTGAAGTGGCAACCGGCGCTTATAAAATGGAAGGAGTGACCGGACGTGCAGGCCGTTCACTGGAAGAAATGAAGCATCGGCATTTCGTATGCCCTGTGCCGAAACAAATGAAGTTTTTGTCATTGTTGCTTCCCGTTCCCATCTGTCGGCCGAAACGGAAGAGTATATTGAGGAAAAGCGAAAGATATACCCTCATGTGGAGTTGGTGTCTGTAGGCAGTTCCATCAAGATTTGCAAAGTGTGTGAGGGACTGGCCGATGAATATCCCCGTTTTGCTCCTACCATGGAGTGGGATACGGCTGCCGGTCATGCCATAGCCAAGGCATCCGGAGCAGAAATATATCAGGCGGGAAAAGAAGAACCGTTGAAATATAACAAGCCGGACTTGCTGAATCCTTGGTTTGTCGTTAAACGAAATTAATATCCGGAAACGATGCTGACATTCGAAATGATTATTGTGTTTTTGGGATTAATAGGGATGGTGACTGCATTAGTCCTTGATAAAATGCGCCCCGGAATGATTCTGTTCTCTGTTACTGTACTCTTTCTTTGTTTCGGTATATTAACTCCGAAAGAGATCTTGGAGGGATTCAGTAATAAAGGGATGATTACCGTAGCGCTGCTTTTTCTGATCAGTGAAGGAGTCCGGCAATCGGGAGCGTTGGGACAGTTGATAAAGAAACTTCTGCCTCAAGAGAAAACAACGGTCATGAAGGCGCAGGCACGTATGCTGCCCGTTATTTCTTTTGTTTCTGCTTTTCTCAATAATACGCCGGTGGTCGTGATTTTTGCGCCTATTATTAAACGTTGGGCGGAATCTGTCTGTATTCCGGCAACCAAATTCTTGATCTATTTCGTATGCTACTATACTGGGGGGAATGTGTACGCTTATTGGGACTTCTACTAATCTGGTAGTGGATGGTATGATTTTAGATGCCGGATATAAGGCTTTGGTATGTTTGAATTAGGCCGGGTGGGTATTTTCATTGCTTTGGCAGGAATTGTTTATTTGTTGTTTTTTTCTTCCAGGTTGTTGCCGGAGGTTCGGAAAGACACGGTAGGCGACGAACATGGGGAAGCGGATGCGTCTTCTTTTCATCGTGTTGAGGCGGTGATAGGTGCTCGTTTCCCGGGTATCAATAAAAGGGTGGGGGATTTTAATTTTGTCCGTCATTATGGTGCTGAAGTAAAAGAAATAAAACGAAGCGGAGTTAGTATTGTAGATAATCTGTCACGGGTGAAGTTTCATGAGGGAGATACGTTGGTGCTATGGGCGGATGATTCATTTATCTCTACGTGGGAGATTCTTCTGTATTCGTGTTATTGGCCAATGGCAAAGATACCGAGCCGAAAGCTGGGAGAAAGAAACGTTGGTTTGCATTGACTTTATTGGTGTTGATGATTGTGGGGGCAACAGTAGGAGAGTTGCCTTTTATGGAAGAATTACTTCCTGGTATTGATCTTGATATGTTCTTTTTCGCAGCTATAACGACTGTGATAATGGCATGGACCAAACTTTTTCCGGCACGTAAATATACAAAATATATATCATGGGATATCTTGATAACCATTGCCTGTGCGTTTGCTATAAGTCGCGCCATGGTAAATTCCGGAGTGGCGGATGTCATTGCGCATGGAATCATTGATATGAGTGATGATTATGGTCCGCATGTGTTGCTGGCTGTTTTGTTTATCATTACAAATCTGTTTACCGAACTGATAACCAATAATGCCGCCGCCGCATTGGCTTTTCCGCTTGCCCTTTCCTTATCCAATCAGTTGGGGGTAAGTCCGATGCCCTTTTTTGTTGTCATTTGCATCGCTGCATCTGCCAGTTTTTCCACTCCTATCGGTTATCAGACTAATTTGATTGTGCAGGGTATCGGAAACTATAAGTTTACGGATTTTGTACGTATCGGTTTACCGTTGAATATATTGACATTTATAATTTCGGTTATTCTGATACCGCTGATATGGCCTTTTTGATGAAGTTAAAGACAAAATGAAAATAGAGAATGGAAGAGGAAAATATATATCCTATCTTTGACCGTATGCTTTCCCGGAAAGATAAAGAAGAACTGCTGGGACAACGGGGAGTTATGCTGTGGCTGACGGGACTTAGCGGTTCCGGTAAGAGTACTATTGCCATAGCTTTGGAACGTGAATTACATAAACGTGGTTTGCTCTGCCGTATATTGGACGGGGATAATATTCGTAGTGGCATCAATAATAATTTGGGCTTTTCGGCAGAGGATCGTGTGGAAAACATCCGTCGCATAGCCGAAATAGGCAAGTTGTTTGTTGATACGGGAATCATTACCATTGCCGCTTTCATCAGTCCCGGCAATGAGCTTCGGCAGATGGCTGCCCGTATTATCGGGATAGAGGATTTCCTGGAAATCTATGTCAGCACTCCTTTGGTAGAGTGTGAGAAACGTGATGTGAAAGGACTTTATGCCAAAGCACGTCGGGGTGAAATCAAGAACTTTACCGGAATTTCCGCCCCTTTTGAAGCTCCGGAGCATCCTGCCTTATCTTTGGATACTTCTAAGCTGAGTTTGGAAGAGTCGGTCAATACTTTGTTGGAGTTGGTGCTCCCCATTGTTGGTAAAAAAGGAGAAAAAATATAATTCATTATAAAATGGAAGAAAATTATAAATTGAGCCACTTAAGGGAACTGGAAGCTGAGTCTATCCATATCATTCGTGAAGTGGCAGCTGAATTTGAGAATCCTGTTATGCTTTATAGTATTGGTAAAGATTCGTCTGTCATGGTACGTTTGGCAGAGAAGGCTTTCTATCCGGGAAAGGTGCCTTTCCCTTTGATGCATATCGATTCTAAATGGAAATTCAGGGAAATGATAGAGTTCCGTGATCAATACGCCAAAGAACATGGATGGAATTTGATAGTGGAAAGTAATATGGAGGCTTTTAATGCCGGAGTAGGGCCTTTTACGCATGGCAGCAAAGTGCATACCGATTTAATGAAGACACAGGCGTTGCTTCACGGGCTGAATAAATACAGGTTTGATGCCGCCTTTGGTGGAGCACGTCGTGATGAGGAAAAGTCACGTGCCAAAGAACGTATATTCTCTTTTCGTGACCGTTTTCATCAATGGGATCCTAAAAACCAGCGTCCTGAGTTGTGGGATATTTATAATGCTAAGATTCATAAAGGGGAAAGTATCCGTGTGTTTCCATTAAGCAACTGGACTGAGCTGGATATCTGGCAGTACATCCGTTTGGAAAATATTCCTATCGTGCCGCTCTATTTTGCCAAGGAACGTCCTGTGGTGAATATAGATGGAAATCTGATTATGGCTGATGATGACCGACTGCCCGAAGAATATCGGGACCGTATTGAAATGAAGAAAGTGCGTTTCCGTACTTTGGGGTGTTGGCCTTTGACCGGGGCCGTAGAGAGTGATGCCGATACGATTGAGAAAATTGTAGAGGAAATGATGACCACTACCAAAAGCGAGCGTACTACCCGTGTCATTGATTTCGACCAGGATGCCAGTATGGAGCAGAAGAAACGTGAAGGATATTTTTAAATGGATAAGTAGGAATTTAAAATGAAGGAATGGGTGATGGAGAATAAACTGAATATAAAGGAATATTTAGATAAGGATGAACAGAAAGACTTGCTACGCCTGTTGACAGCCGGTTCGTAGACGATGGAAAGTCTACCCTGATAGGACGTCTGTTGTTTGACAGCAAGAAGTTGTACGAGGACCAGCTTGCCGCTTTGGAACGTGACAGCAAACGTGTGGGGAATGCAGGTGACCATATAGATTACGCTTTGTTGTGCGACGGGTTGAAAGCAGAGCGCGAGCAGGGTATTACGATTGATGTAGCTTACCGTTATTTTTCAACGAACAACCGTAAATTTATCATAGCCGATACTCCGGGACATGAACAATATACCCGCAATATGATTACCGGAGGTTCTACTGCCAATCTTGCCATAATCTTGGTAGATGCTCGCTTGGGTGTGATTACGCAGACCTGCCGCCATACTTTTCTGGTATCTTTATTGGGAATAAAGCATGTGGTGCTGGCGGTGAACAAGATGGACCTTGTCGGGTTTTCGGAAGAGCGTTTCAACGAAATCGTGACCGAATATAAGAAGTTTGTAGGGCCATTGGGAATCCCGGATGTGACTTGTATTCCTCTTTCGGCACTTGACGGTGACAATGTGGTGCAGAAATCTGAACGTACGCCATGGTACAAAGGTACTTCTTTATTGGAATTGCTTGAAACGGTTTCCATCGAGAATGACCATAATCTGACTGATTTCCGTTTCCCGGTTCAGTATGTATTAAGACCGAATCTGGATTTCCGCGGTTTCTGTGGAAAGATTGCTTCCGGTGTCATCCATAAAGGAGATGAGGTGATGGCTTTGCTTCCGGCAAGAAATCTCATATCAAGAGTATTGTTACTTATGATGGTGAGTTAGAGTATGCTTTCCCGCCGCAAGCGGTGACATTGACTTTGGA